>ERZ887849.168-NODE-168-length-70059-cov-9.127964_pt1 | contig 70059 bp, 59 predicted proteins | sample MGYA00521267_ERZ887849 | MGnify/ENA primary metagenome ERZ887849 (study PRJEB32303, sample SAMEA104408601) | aquatic metagenome | biome: Brackish water; feature: Pelagic; material: water | place: Baltic Sea | collected 2014-06-06T16:11:00 | depth 2,863 m ...
CTCCACCCCACGCGGGGATTGGCATCTATACCCATGCGATTAATAATCACCATCCCATCCGCAGTTGGTCAGCACCCTCAACCGATCATTCTCAAAGTTCCTGAAACCAACACTTTTAACGGCAGTTAAGCCGTCTTCCTGTTAGCGGCTGCCTTTTCCAAGTCATAGATCGCCTCGCGGTTCTGCGAAGTTCATTTGGAAACGATCTGGTTGCTTTGCCCCTCCTGTCATGGAAATAGCGGACCGATGACGGAAAAAAACCACCCGCTAGGCAGGTTTTGTTACCGCGTGGGTCGACTCGCCTAGAGGAAAGTATCGGCCAACAGGTTGTTCGACCAGTCGAACATGCGCTCATAGTTGCTTTTGCTCCAGCCGCGTGAAGCGCCGAAGGATGCCGGTACCAGCGCCATCTGCCCGCTGCCCGTGTCGTAGCGGTAGACGGCGGTCAGCCAGGACGCCTCGTTGGCAGTGATGGGGCTGAAACAGGCCGAGTTGGTGGTCAGGGCGGCCAGACGCTCCGCTGTGTGATTCTGCAGGCCGCGGGCGTTGCGGAGAATCGCATCAGCGCAGATCTTGGCCTGGGAATTCGCCATGTGGCCCGATTTCGGTTGGCCCGAGGCTTGTGCGTCACCAATCACGTGCACACCCGGAAAGCCGGCGACGGTACTGGCGTAGGTGACAGGGTCTATCGGCGCCCACAGTCCGCCGTCTGTGAGCCCGCTGTCCGCAAGCAGCTGTGGTGCTGCGTGGCCTGGAATCACGTTGACCACGTCACCGCTGAAACTCCCGATACTGGTCTCCACCACACGCGCCGTTGAGTCCACCGACAGTAGCTCCGCGTTCGCGTGGTAAGAAACGATGTTGCCGTACAGCTCAGAGAAGGCGCGGGAGAAGGTTTCCTCTTCGGCCTGGATGCGCGGGTTGGCGTCGAGCACGATGACCTTTGGCGTGCGGCCCGGCGCCAAGGAAACACCGAGGGCACCGCTGCGCCGCCCAAGGATATCGGCCACCAGGCAAGCACGCTCGTAGGGCCCCGGTGGGCAGCGGTAGGGGGATTTTGGAATGGACAGAATAAAGGTTCCTGCATCAGGCATGTCGCGAATCTGATCGTGCAGGAGTTGCGTCTGCGGTCCGGCAATCCAGCCGTGGGGGATGAGTTCGCTGTTGAGGCCGGGCACGTCGATGAAACGAATGCCTGGAGACAGCACGAGACTGTCGTAATCGACACCAGAGCCATCATCCAGCGCCAGACGCTTGGCGGCGCCATCGATGCTCAGCGCCCGACGTTGCAGGTGATCGATGCCGTAGCGGCTCTTCCAGCCGGCAAAGGGAAAGGTGAGGTCGCTGAGGGACAGGCTGTCATTCAGAACCAGGCCGCTCATGACGCACGACACATGAGCGTCGCCCGGGTCTACCAGGGTGACGGCGACGTCCGCCCCACCCCAGCGCGCGAGGTAGCGGGCGACGGTGCCGCCGCCAAAACCGCCGCCGACAACAACAACACGATGCTGACTGGCGCTGACTGCGAGGCCGCTGGCGGCCATGGAGGCCGTGGCTGCGACAACCTTGAGTACGTTTCTTCGGGTGAATGTCATGGTGTTTTTCTCCTTGGAGTGGCCGCCGTGAGGGCCAGCCTGGGATCGCGTTCCTGTGACGGTTTGCTTTCTTGTGGTGACACGCTCTCAGTCCTCCTCATCGTCGTCCTCATCGTCGTCCTCATCGTCGTCCTCATCGCGGGACCGGGAATACTTGTTTTCGTCGTCCCGCTCGCGCGTGCTGTGACGATCGCCGTCATCATCCCTGTCTGCGCGCTGCTTCTCCTTCCGGTGGTGTCGGTCTTCGCGGTCATCCTTCTCATCAGCTGCATCCTGGTCCTCATGCTCGCCGTTGGCGTTATTGCCCTCGCCGAGAGGCGCGCTCACGGGGTCCGGGTTGTTGCGCGGTACGGCAGCGAAGTAGGCGGCCATACGCCGGACCTGGTCCGTTGTGTAGCCCAGCGCCTGATGTTCCATGATCTCGTCCGGCGTGCCATCGGCCATCTCACGCATTTCATCGCGCAACTCCCGTACGGACTCGCCAGCAAGGCCGTCGATATCGCCGACCGCATGCCCGTTGTAGCCGTGACACTGCGCGCATTGGGAAGCAAGCAGCCGGTTCACGCCAGGATCGTCCTGAGCTCCGGCAAGAGCAGAAAGGAACAGGATCATGCCGCCGGAGAGTCTGAGCAGATTCCGCGGCAGGTGCGTTATTTTTCTCATCAGATGGTTCTCCCAGTCAAAACTCTGTCGGACCCAGAAAAGACCTACTTTTTTTAAGGTCTTTTGGGATAATAGTCCCAAATGGTGGGAAGTCAAACCTTTCTTCAGAGTAAAGACCTGTTGAAAAGACGAAAAACTGATCCCTGGCAGAGCTGCTCTCGCCGCACTCACCCTTTTCCAGTAGTCTCGGCACATCAGGGCGGCGCAACTGCGGCCCAAAAGGAGGCAAGCATGACCAGCCCGCAAACCGCACTGGACTATGGCAGCTGGCCCTCACCCATTACCGCGGAATCCCTGGTCGAAGGCAGTCGTGGGCTAGGCAGCCCGCACAAGGATGGTGATTACCTGTACTGGCTTGAGTCACGGCCAGAGCAAGGTGGGCGCATGACCATCATGCGCTGGCGTGAGGGTGAAGCGCCGGAAGAGCTCCTGCCCCAGCCTTTCAACGCGCGCAGCCGAGTGCAGGAGTACGGTGGCGGCAGTCTGCTGGTCGCCAATAGCAGGCTGTGGTTCAGCAATTTTGCCGACCAGCGCCTTTATAGTTTCATCCCAGGAGAGAAGCCTGCCCCGATCACGCCCAAGGGCGAACTGCGCTTTGCGGGCTGCCACCTGGATGCGTCGAGGAACCGGCTGATCTGCATCCGGGAAGACCATCGAGGCAGTGGCGAGCCGGTGAACAGCCTGGTTGCCCTGCCGACCGAGGGAATGAGCGAGGGCGAAGTCCTGTTCTCGGGAACAGATTTTGTGTCCGCGCCGCGGCTATCGGCGGACTTCAGCCGCATCGCCTTCACCACCTGGATGCACCCCAACATGCCTTGGGACAACACCCGCCTGCACAGCGCGGGTTTCGATGCCGGGGGCCAGCTTGCAGGACTGGTCACGCACAACCCGCAGGGCGCAGAGTCGGTGATCGATCCCCAGTGGAGCAGCGACAATCGTCTCTTTGCCCTGTCGGACCGTGACAACTGGTGGCGCCCCTATGCCGTGGAGGGCACAACCTTCTCGCCGATTCCCACCGGTCTGGCGGAGGTGGAGATCGGCGGTCCGGACTGGTCAATCGACAGCCACTATTATCACTTGCTGGAATCCGGCGAAATACTGGTTACCGCCAGGCGCGGCAGCGTAGAGACGCTGCATCTCCTCGACGGCAAGGGCGGCCAGCGACTGCTCGATACCGGGGCGGTCGCTTACAGTTCCCTCGCCGTCGACGGCGACCGCCTGTATGTCACCGCAGGTTTCGCCGAGCAGCCCTCTGCGCTGATCGCCATGGATCGACAGGGCAAGATCGTTGAGGTGCTGCGCCGTTCGAAAGACCGGGGACTGGAGGAGCCCTGGGTGCCCGGGATTCAGCAGATCAGTTTCCCGGTGCCCGGCGGCGCGGTAGCGCATGGTGTGTATCTGGCGCCGCAAAATCCCAATGTCGTGGCACCTGAAGGCAAGGCGCCGCCGCTCATTGTTAGCGTGCACGGGGGGCCTACAGCGTCAGCCGGAGTCAGCTACAACCCGGGGCACTACTACTGGACCAGTCGCGGCTTTGCCATTCTCGACCTCAACTATCGTGGCAGCACGGGTTTCGGGCGCAGCTATCGCCAGGCGTTATACGGCAACTGGGGCATCACTGACGTACAGGACGCGGTCGCGGGTGCGAGCTGGCTGGCGGAGCAGGGCCTCGCGGATCCCGAGCGCCTGATCATCCGCGGGGGCAGCGCCGGTGGCTACACCACACTCGCCGCACACGCTTTCCACAATACCTTTGCCGCGGGCGCTTCCTATTATGGAATCTCGGATCTCGAGGCCCTGGCCAGGGACACACACAAGTTCGAGTCGCGCTATCTCGATCAGGTAATCGGCCCGTATCCCGAGCGCCGCGACCTCTACGTCGAGCGTTCACCCATTCATCACCTGGAGGGTTTCAAGGCGCCGCTGATACTTCTGCAGGGGCTGGATGACCCCGTTGTGCCACCGAATCAGTCCGAGGCCATTTTTACAGCACTGAAACGCAGTGGCGTCGCAACCGCTTATATCGCCTACGCAGGCGAATCACACGGATTTCGCAAAGCTGAAAACCAGATCTCGTCGCGCGAAGCTGAGCTGTACTTTTATGCGCGCGTTCTGGGGTTTGAGCCAGCCGATGACCTGCCGGCTATCGCCATCGAAAACCTTGATGGGGCTGGCCACTGAGAGCCGACCCGGGGCTAGGCAAAGCACTACGCCCCGCATCACGGCCATGATTACAGCACCCAGGGAATCAACACCTTGCGCTCACGCGGGTAATCATCGAACTTCTTCAGGTACCAACGGTGTACCTGAAACGCGCGGGGTATTAAGTTGGCTGCACTCACAAGCAGCACGAACACCGCGCCCAGCGACCAGGTAGCGATGGCAAAACCGGCGAACGACACAAGCTCGGTGAAATAGCTGGGGTTGGTGACGTAGCGAAAGAGCCCGCCCTGGGGAATCCGATACACCCGCTCGCCACTTTCCACTTCAGCCTTGCTACGCAGGTTGCGAATGATGGCGTCGGAGTGGACGTTCATGACAAAGCCAAACACGTAAAGGGCCATCCCAATCAAGAAGCGCGGGTCAGTTAGCCACTCAGGCGTAAGATGCGTCGAAAGATGAGAGATAAAGACCGCGTTCAGGTAGCCGTGGAGGCTGGTAACCAGCCAGCCTGCAACCACCACCAGCAAGCCGAAAGTACCTTTCGCGCCCTTCGCCACGCGCATAAGCAGCGGAAACACAAAGCCCCGGTTGCCGTAGTGGATCAACCAGACACCGAGAAAAATCATCGGCACCCATTCACCGGCGTTTTGACCGTGCAGGTAGAACCACACAAAGGTCACGCTGGCAGGAAGCTCCATCAGGAACCATCCCAGCCGTGGCGACAGCGAAAACGCTTTGCCTTCGGCGCCGAAACGCCCGTAAGGGGCCTTCGACATGAAAGCACCCACCAAGATGAAGGCGGCATAAACGAAACTACCAATCAGAATATTGTGGTAGACCTCAGCGGACATCAACCAGTCCATAATCTTCTCCCCCGATAGCCGCGCGAGCAGCTAGTGATAATGTGTTTGCGGCTGCTCTACGGCAAGCTGGCGGTCGCTGTATGCATAATAACCCGATGTTCGATAGGCAGAGTGTCTCTGCTACACTTTTTTCGCAACGATGAGGTTATGGAGGGGTGTGCTCAGCGCCACAAAAATGGACGAGTTCTCCGTCAAGATTCTCGCTGCACTCGAGGAAAACGAGGCTTTTTTAGCCCTGAAGTTCACTCGGGAACGATCCGAATTATAAGTATAGCTAGAAAAATTCTTTGGCGCCGCGGCGGCGCTGCCATAACATGCGCCCCTCGGCTGCGGACCCAGGCAGCCCTAAAAACCATTCTTCTGACGTGAGTGTAGATTTCCAGTGAATTCCCATATTTCTTGCCTACCCGGCATTCTGTTGCTATCTGCGATTGTGGTTGGCGATGCTCAAGCAACCAACGGCTATTTTACTCACGGTACCGGGGTACGAACCCAGGCGACTGCAGGTGTCAGCTTTGCCTTACCCCAGGATGCACTGGCGGCGGCCACGAATCCCGCTGGCACTGGCCTGGTCGGGGATCGTCTCGACGCCGGGCTCACCTGGTTTCAGCCCGATCGCGGATCATCCATCACGGGGAATCTCGCCGGCGCCGATGGCAACTACGATGGCAATGACGATGCCTGGTTTCTACTGCCCGATATTGGCTTCACCAGAGCCGTCAATGAGCAGTTCAGCTGGGGGGTGGCGGTTTACGGCAACGGCGGGATGAACACCAGCTACAGCGATAACCCCTATGCCGCTTTTGGCGCCACCGGAACAGCGGGCGTAGATCTGGCACAGGCCTTCATTACACCCTCAGTCGCCTGGCGACAGGGTGCACACAGTTTCGGCGCCGCAGCTACCTTTGCCTACCAGCGCTTCGAAGCACGTGGGCTCGCGCCCTTCGACGGTTTCAGCAGCCGGCCCGGCTCTGTGACCGACCGTGGACACGACAGCAGCACCGGCTGGGGCATTAAACTAGGCTGGATGGGCGAAGTCAGCGAGGGCATCACTCTCGGTGTCGCCTGGTCCTCGGAAGTCGACATGTCGAATTTTGACGACTACGCTGGGCTCTTCGCAGACGATGGCGGTTTCGATATCCCCGAATCTTTCGGCACCGGCATCGCCTGGGAGTTATCCTCGGCGCTGACACTTGCCGCCGACTGGCAGAGGATTCTATACAGCGACATCAATTCCGTAGGCAATCCGCTGGCGCCTTTGCTGGCCGGGGTGCCGCTGGGCGTTGCAAATGGCCCGGGATTTGGCTGGGAGGATAGCGACGTCTACAAACTTGGTGCCGTTTATAGAGCCACGGATACCGTCACACTTCGCGCGGGCGTCAGTCACATGGACCAGCCAATCCCCGCCTCAGAGACCTTTTTCAATATACTGGCACCCGGCGTCATCGAAACCCACTTGAGCTTCGGGGCAAGCTGGGCCATGTCCAACAAGAACGAGTGGAATATTGCCTACACGCACGGGCTTGAAAAAACGGTGCGAGGCGCAAACTCTATCCCCATGCCGTTCGGTGGTGGTGAAGCTGATCTCACCATGCACCAGAACATACTCGCAATCGGCTTTACGAGACATTTCTGATGGATATCGCCTGGTCCCTGTTTACGCCCTGGCACTCGCTTGTAGGGGGCGCACTGATTGGTATTGCCGCCAGCCTTCTGTTGTTGGGCAACGGCCAGATAGCCGGCATTAGCGGCATACTCGGCAACCTGCTGAAACCCGAAGGGCGAGTGCCCTGGCGCCTGGCGTTCCTCGCAGGCATGGTTCTGTCACCGCTGCTGCTGTGGCCCGTGATGATGCAGGTCGCGCCGGCCGCTGTAGAAACACCCGAGATCACGCTGGGAACAGTTGCCCGCCTATTGATAGGTGGCTTCCTTGTCGGCCTCGGCACTCGCTTTGCCAACGGATGTACCAGCGGGCATGGCGTTTGCGGCCTGGCCCGTTTTTCACCTCGTTCGCTGGCTGCCGTACTCAGCTTTATGGGCGCCGGCTTTGTGACTGTTGCCCTGTGGCGGCTGTTGAACGGAGGAGTGTCGCTGTGAAGAGCATCGTCAATGCACTGATCGCCGGCCTGCTGTTCGGAGCCGGTTTGGTCGTTTCAGGTATGGTGAACCCGGCTAAAGTTATCGGCTTTCTTGACCTCACCGGCCAGTGGGACCCCTCCCTTGGCCTGGTCATGGCCAGTGCCATCAGCCTGTCCTGGGTGGGTGTCAAACTGGCGGCTACGCGCAGCAACCCCGCTTGCGCCGTAGACCAGACTAGCCGGCCCATCGATAAACCACTGATATTGGGCAGCATCGTTTTTGGTGTCGGCTGGGGGCTCAGTGGTTTTTGCCCCGGCCCAGCGGTCGTGGCAGCCAGCGACCTGTACTGGCCCGCACTGGTGGTTATGGTGGGCTTGCTAGTGGGCCTCGCTGTCGCCGGGAGGTTTCAGACAGAGTAGCGGCAGCGTACTACACACAGAACATGGCACTGCCCCGCGCGGCAACAGCGCGATAGATCTCCTGAGTGGCATCGTATGTTGCGCAGCTACAGGCGCAATTTGAGGGTATCCCGTGCCTCGCGGGCCAGCTCCTCGCGGAAGCTCGGGTGGGATATGGCAATGAGATCGCTCGCCCGCTCACGCAGCGAGCGACCACGCAGCTTGGCAATTCCGTACTCTGTCACCACATAGTCAACCTGGGCACGCGTGGTTACCACCCCAGCACCACTGGCCAGCGCAGCGACCAAGCGCGTGGCATTGCCATCGCGGGCTGTGCTTGGCAAAGCAATGATGCTCTTGCCGTGCTCTGAATATGTGGCGCCAATAACAAAATCAACCTGCCCGCCAACACCGGAGTAAATCCGATGGCCAATGGAGTCGGCACAAACCTGCCCCGAAAGGTCGATCTGTAATGCACTGTTGATTGAAGTCACACGGGGGTTCTTGGCAATTACTGTGGGATTGTTGACGAACTCTACATCCAGAAATACCACCTCGGGGTTATCATGAACAAAGTTGTACAACGACTCGTCACCCAGGGCAAAACTGGTCACGGTTCGCCCCCGAGCAATGTGCTTGAGTGAGTTATCAATCACACCGCTTTCGATAAGCGGCAACACACCTCCGGAAAACATTTCCGTGTGAATGCCCAGGTGCTGCCGATCACCGAGGCAGCGCAGCGCCGCATCCGGGATGGCGCCGATACCCATCTGCAAACATGCACCGTCTTCGACTAACGAGGCAACGTGCTCGCCAATACGATCCTCCGCGGGGCCCGTTTGACGTTCCGGCGTCTGCAATAAAGGCTCTTCCAACTCAAAGGCCGTGTGGATATTGCGAACGTTAATGAAGCCGTCACCATGAGTACGCGGCATACGTGGATTGATATGGGCGATGATGCGACCGGCAACCTCGCAGGCTGCCGCTGTTGCCTCGACAGAAATGCCAAGAGAACAGTTACCGTGGCCGTCAGGGGGGGAAACCTGCACCAGCACCGTATCGACTTTCTGTTCCCGCCGGCGAAACAGCTTGGGCAACTCCGACAGAAAGAAGGGCACGTAGTCTGCCCTGCCCTGATTAATCAACTCGCGGGTTTGCTTGCCCGCAAAAAAACAGCGGTGCATCAGATGCCCATCAAGCTCGGGCACCGTCACGGCGTCTGCGTGCTCCAAATGCAATTGCATTAGCGTGATATTGCTACGCGCCATTGCATGACGGGCGAGCGCACCGAGAAGGCGCGTTGGTGTGGCGGCCATCGAGTGACACCAGATCAACTCATCTGAAGCGATATTCTCGACTGCCTGCTCAGCGCTTTCTACGAGTCGCACTGTTGTCTCCCATCAATACAATTGAGACACCCGTAGTGGGTGACACCGTTTAAAAACATCGACAACGATGTACTCTTGCGTGGGCAAGGTCAACAAGGCCAAATTTTACTGCTTGAACCCACAAACGCCCTACTTCTCCATGCATTCCACCCGGCAACCATGTCCCTCAGGCGCGGAGTTTACGCTTCACCAGCTTCGTGGCAGATTCCTGCCCACCGAATGAACTAGAATAGGCGTTACAACCATTTACGCAGGTAACAACATGCCGCTCGAGATTGGCCAGGTAGCCTGGCTCAAGGTTATCGAAGTGAACAGCCTGGGCGCCTTCGCGGACTGCGGCCTGCCAAAGGATCTCTTTATACCCTTTGCCGAGCAGCAGTACCCGCTGACCGAGGGCAGCCATGCGCTGGCACGAGTGTATGAGGACAACCAAGGGCGGCTCGCTGGCTCAACCCGGATTGATCACTGGATCCAGGACGCTTCACCTGGGCTCAAAGCCGGGCAAAAAGTCAGCCTGATCATTGCCGATAGAACAGAGCTTGGCTTCAAGGCCATCATCAACCACGAGTGCTGGGGCCTGCTGTACAGCAATGATCTCTACCGACGTGTTCGCAAAGGTGAGGTCATGGATGGGTATGTTCAGCGCGTACGCGATGACGGGCGGATTGATCTGACGCTCAACCGGCCTGGATTCAGCGCCGGAAAAATGGACGAGATCTCCGTCAAGATTCTTGCGGCACTCGAGGCAAACGGGGGGTTTTTAGCCCTTACCGACAAAAGCCCGCCACCGGCAATCCATGCGGCGTTTGGCGTTAGCAAGAAAGTATTCAAGCAGGCCATCGGCGCGCTGTATAAGCGACGCGTGATTTCACTAGAAAGTGATGGCGTTCGGCTAATCTAAATATGTGGCATTGTGCCCTTTCATTTGTGGCTGACTTTGTTATCATCCCCACCCTTCTGGCGCACATCGGTCTGCGCCGCCGCGAAGCGCCACAACAGCTCACACGCTCTGTGACACCCGATACTTAAAAAGTATCCAAAGCATTACCCAAAAACCCTCCGCTCTGGACCGAGCCACCCAACCAGTAGATTTGGTTACTGGTCACGTTGGTCAGACGATCTGTCAGCCCAAACATTCAGGAATACAATCACGTGTTTTTTAAAGATCTTGGCCTTTCGGCCGAATTACTACGCGCAGTAGAAAAACAAGGTTACGACAAGGCTACTCCCATTCAGCAACAGGCCATACCGCTGGTGCTGGAGGGCAGAGACGTATTGGCCGGAGCCCAAACAGGCACGGGCAAGACGGCAGGCTTCACGCTGCCACTGCTACAACAGCTACAAAACAGGCACAAGGACGGCCAAAAGAGTTTCCCAAAAGTGCTGGTACTCACGCCCACCCGCGAACTCGCTGCGCAGGTACACGAGAGCGTTAGAGACTACGGCGCCTACCTACCCTTCCGGTCGGCGGTCATTTTTGGCGGCGTCAGTATCAACCCGCAAAAGCAAAAGCTCATCAAAGGCGTTGATATTGTTGTCGCGACGCCCGGCCGCCTGCTCGATCACGTGCAACAGCGCAGTATCGACCTGTCCCGCGTAGAAATACTGGTGCTCGACGAAGCAGACCGCATGTTGGACATGGGCTTTATCCACGACATTCGACGCGTCTTGAAAGTCATTCCGAAGCAGCGCCAGACACTTCTGTTCTCAGCGACATTCTCCAACGAGATCAAGCAGCTTGCCTCGGAATTTTTGGTAAAGCCGGCTGAAATACAGGTAACACCGGAAAACACCGCGACGGAACTGGTTAGCCAAATCGTCTACCCGGTCGACAAAAAGCGCAAGCGCGAACTCTTGTCACAGCAAATTGGTGAAGAGAACTGGCAGCAGGTGTTGATATTCACCCGCACCAAGCACAGTGCAAACAAACTGGCGGAGCAGCTGGATAACGACGGAATTACCTCGGCGGCCATCCACGGCAATAAATCCCAGGGCGCCCGCACCAGAGCTCTGTCTGACTTCAAGGCGGGCATCGTGAGAGCCCTGGTTGCAACCGATATCGCGGCACGCGGTATCGACATCGACAAACTTCCACATGTGGTCAATTTTGAACTGCCGAATGTGCCAGAGGACTACATTCATCGCATCGGGCGTACCGCTCGCGCAGGCCAGCAAGGTAGCGCAATTTCCTTGGTATGCGTCGACGAGCTGAAGCTGCTGAAAGATATTGAAAGGCTTCTGGGCAAAAATATTGAGAAGGTTTATGTGCCCGGCTACGATGTCGACCCAAGCATCAAGGCTGAACTGATTCAAAACGGCAGTAACCGAGGCGGCGGCCGCGGCAACGCGGGTGGTGGCCGCGGACGATCGCAAGGTGCCGGGCGGACAGGCGGCGAGAGGTCTGGCACCGGGCGGCCCGGTGGCGCTGGTCGATCGTCGGGGGCTGGCGCACGAGCCGCTGGCGGTGCCCGGACTCGCTCAAGCAGCGGTAATCGCTAAGCTGCCTGAACTGGGCAGTGAGGCCTGACCGCGAGCTATCGGCAATACAACAGCCCTATAGCCGTGGGCCATTGATCGCCCGCATCAAGGCATCGACGCCCGGATTAAAGCAACCATCGCCATGCATTAGCGGCGCGCCCAGCTTACTGTGCTCAGTGAAATGCACGTGCGACTGAGGTGCAATCCCAAAAGGTGCTGGGGCGGTAGAAGCGCTTTGCAGGTCCGCGCGACGATACACCGCTTGCCCTTCCTTAATCGTTTCCAGAATGCGAATAGAGGCTAGCTCGTCGGGATCGATAGTCAGTGGATTTTCCGACAGAACGACAAAGTCTGCGAGCTTACCCACTTCAATCGACCCCTTGCTGGCCTCCTCAAAGTGCTGCCAGGCAGGCCATATCGTCAATGCCTTCAAGGCAGTGGCTACTGGCACCCGATGCTCTGCACCTAACACCCTGCCGCTACGCGTCGTGCGCGTCACCGTTGCCGACAGCACACGCATGGAGTCCGGTAGCGCTACCGGCGCATCGTGATGGCTGCCAAACATCATGCCGCGCTCCATCAGCCAGCCGGTAGGGGAGATATTTTCCGCGCGTTCTGGGCCAAGCACCGATGAACGGTGCCAGTCGCCCCAGTAAAACGTGTGCATAGGGAATAGTGACGGAAAAATGCCCAGCTTCTTTAATGCATCCACCTGGTCTTCCCGCAAGACCTGCCCGTGAATTAGCACCGGACGATTGTCTACCGCCGGATACTTGGCCTGCGCCGCTCGGACGGCACTGATCAACTGATCGGACGCAGCATCGCCATTCGAGTGCACCAGCAACTGCCAGCCATTGGCGTAGGCCTTTTCAACGGCCGCATAGGTTGTTGCTTCGTCAATGGCCGGATAGCCCACGTAGTCAGCCGGCTGCCCTTCTGGCGCAACATGGTAGGGCTGCGTTAGCCACGCGGTTTTGCCCTGGGGGGAACCATCGATGGTCAGCTTTGCGCCGCCCACGCGGTAACGGTTTTTGTACACCTGCGCTGGAGTGATCTCCTTGACGGCAAGAATGTCCGGGTAGGCCACCAGATCAATCGCCAATGCGCCGCGTTCTGCAACGCGCTCCATCGCATCCAGCGCCATACCCTGCGCACGGCCCTCTTGCGCCGTGGTATAGCCGAAGGACGCCAATAACCGTGTGCCTTCGACGACCAGCGCTTCGTTAACATCGCCGTTAAAACTTGCCGCCAGCTGGCCCAGCACCGAGAAAAATGCATTTTCTTCCATCACGCCATTTGGCTGCTGCGAACCCGCCTCGCGCCGAAACACGCCACCCTGGGGGTTCGGGCTATCGGCAGTCACCCCCGCAAGCTCAAGGGCCTTGCTGTTGGCCACACCGAAATGGCCCGACTGGTGGATGATAACCACCGGCATTTCCGTTGATATTGCGTCCAGCTCCTGCCGTGTGGGGTGGCGCTGCTCTTTTAGCTGAGAATCGTCGTAGCCGAAACCGAGGGCCCAACCCACCGCTTGCACCTTGTCCGGATTATTGGCAATCCAGTTCCGCAGCAAGCTTTGCAATGTGGGAATATCGCGCCCTTCACCGTCCGGTGGTGGCAACAGGTTAGCGGTGGTGGCTTGCAGTCCAATCGCATAGGCGTGGCCGTGTGAGTCAACGAAACCTGGCAACATCGTCTTGCCCTCAAGGTCGACAAGCTGCGTGCTCTCACCTCGGGTTGCCATCACCTCTGCTTCATTGCCTACCGCCAGTATCCTGCCATCACTAACGGCCACTGCCTGCGCAGCCGGCGCATTGTCATTGATCGTAAGAATGGTGCCATTGCGGTAAATCGTATCCGCCGTTTCCGCGGCCAACGCGAACTGAGTGGCACAGGCCAGGCAGGCGGCAAACAGGCTAAGAGTGATCGCTTTCATTCGGGTTTCTCCTTTATTCCCGGGGCCGCGGGTTGTCGGATTCGATTGTAACTTACACAGGGCCGAAGCCTAAAGCACACAAGCCCGAGCCCCCCAAAGACATAGGCAAGTCGCTATGCCATGATTTAACCTCGGAAAGCGCGATAGACCACAACAGAGGAAGCCACCATGAGCATCATCGAGGCCATCCAGCACATCGTCGGGCCCAAGGGACTATTGCTGGGAGAAGACGTGCGCGCGCGGCCCAATCATAGCTGGGGTGTAGGCAGCTGCCCCGCACTCGCCATTGTGCGCCCCGCTGGCACCGAGGAGCTCTCTGCGGTGATGCGTGTCTGCCACGCGCAAGGTCAGACCGTGGTGGCCTGGGGCGGCCTTACCGGCCTTGTCGACGGCATTACCTGCACCGCCGCTGACATCGTAGTGTCTTTGGAGCGTATGCACGCCATTGAACATGTTGACGAAAATGCGGGGGTGATGACAGTGCAGGCGGGCGCGGTGGTTCAAACCGTACAGGACGCAGCTGCGAACGCAGGCTGGCTGTTCGCCGTCGACTTTGGCGCTCGCGGCAGTGCCAACATTGGCGGCATGATCGCCACCAATGCCGGTGGCAACAGTGTGGTGCGCTACGGCATGGCCCGTGAACAGATCCTCGGGCTAGAGGCAGTGCTGGCCGACGGCACGGTAATCAGCGCAATGAACGAAATGATCAAGAACAATGCGGGCTACGATCTCAAGCAACTGTTTATCGGTTCAGAAGGCACCTTGGGCATTGTGACACGCGCTGTGCTGCGGCTGCGCCCCGCCGCTAGCGCCACGCAAACCGCCTTCATCGCTGTCGCCAGTTTCGAGTCGCTGCTATTGATACTGCGCCGCCTGGGTACCGAACTTGAGGGCAAGCTGAGCGCGTTCGAAGTTATGTGGCGCAATTATTATCACCTGCTGGTTGAGGAAACACGTCGGCATCAAGCCTTTCTGCCCAGTCACTTCCCCTACTATGTACTGCTGGAAGCGCAAGGTGCCAACGCCGCGCATCTGGAGGAACAGTTCACTGAGCTGATGGCGGCACTTATGGAGGAAGGCCACATCGCCGATGCGGTCATCGCGCAAAGCAGCCAACAAACGGCACTCCTGTGGGCCATGCGCGACGACGTGGAGGGCCTGATACACAGCATCAACCCCATTGCGGTATTTGATATCAGCCTGCCCATCCGCCACATGGACGACTACGTCAACGGCCTTGAAGCAGCGCTCGAAGAGGCGTTCCCCGGCATCAAACTGGTGTGCTTTGGCCACATGGGTGATGGCAACCTGCACTTGGGCATTGGCCCCGCGCACAACCGCCACGCCATTGAAAGCCTCGTGTATGAACGCCTGGTGCCGCTGCACGGCTCAGTGTCCGCGGAGCACGGCATCGGCTTGGAAAAGCGCGAGTTTCTGCCCTGCAGCCGCTCGCCTGCGGAAATCGCCCTAATGCGTACACTAAAGCAGGCGCTGGACCCGAAAAACCTGCTTAATCCCGGGAAGGTGCTCGTACAGTAGGGGCTGAGTGTGAACGCCGGGAATCGCTGACGATACACCCATCAACCAGGTCAATGGTACGGTCGCAGGCCTCGGACAGCCGCGGGTCGTGTGTCACCAATAACACGGCGCAACCCACGTCGCGGCTAAAGCTGCGCAACAACTCGAATACCTCGGCCGCCGTGCGCGTGTCGAGGTTCCCCGTGGGTTCATCGGCCAGCAGCAGAGAGGGCTCCGTGACCAGCGCCCGGGCAATCGCCACCCGCTGCTGCTGCCCGCCTGAAAGCTGATTGGGCCGGGTTTGCGCGTACTGCTCCAGCCCTACAGCGGCGAGCAGCCCACGCGCACGCTCAATAGCGGCCTTGGTCGGTTTGCCCTCGCGCAGCATCAGCGGCATCAGCACGTTATCGAGCGCGCTGAACGCCTGTATCAGGTGATGAAACTGAAACACAAAGCCAATGGACTGACCGCGCAAAGCCGTGCGCCCGGCATCGTCCATACTGCGGGTAGGTTCGCCCAACAAGTACAGTTCACCCGCGGTAGGCTGGTCAAGCAAACCAATCAGGTTGAGCAAGGTACTTTTGCCTGACCCCGAGGGCCCAATCAGAGCGGCAAAATCTTCCCGGTCAATGCGCACATCGAGCCCGTGCAACACCTCGGCCTCATTCGGCAAACCCACGTTGTAAGACTTGCGCAGGCCCTCCAGGCGCAACACCTCGCCACAGCGCTCAGACATAGCGTATAGCCACCGCGGGGTCCAGCGCTGCAGCGCGCCGCGAGGGCACCGCCGCCGCCAACACGCCCACCACTGTTGCCAACAACAAGGCGAACACTACCAGCGCACCGGCAATGGGAATATAAAACAGCCCAGGCCCAAAGGTATTAAAGACCCAGACCAGCAAGAACGCGACGGCCACGCCAATAAAAGACCCTGCCAGCCCGAACAGCGCGCCCTGAATTAAAAACACCCGCAACACCTGGCCCTGTGTCGCGCCCATCGCCCGCAAAATGCCAATTTCACGCGTGCGCTGCACCACGCTGACTGACAGCACGCTGGCAATGCCAAAGGCTACTGACAATGACACAAACACAATGATCATATTGGTAGACAGGCTCTGCGCACTGAGCGCGTTCATCAGCTGTGCATTTTTTTCCATCCAGCTTTCCGCCTGCAAGCCGGTGAGCCGCGCAACCCGCGCTGCAATCACATCCGCTGCAAAAATGTCGTTCACGCCAATATCCAACTGCGTCACGCCGCCCGGCAGCTCGAGCAACGCCTGCGCCTGCTTCAGGCCCACGTAAACATTGCGCGCATCCAGCTCACGTACACCCAGCTCGAATACCGCAACCACCTTCAGCACCGTGGCGTTCTGGCGCCCGGTATCCAGCCGCAGTTTGTCACCGACGCTCAAGCCCAGTGATTCCGCAAGCTCGCTACCAATCATCGCCTCGCCCGGCTCCACGCGAGCTTCCCCGTTAACAATGTAACTGGCCAAGGGGATAATGCGCTGATACCTCGGCAGGTCGATGCCGGTGAGCGCAACGGACTCCAGCGCTGCACCACGCGCGGCAAAGGCGGGCCCGGAGATCACCGGCGACACTGCCTGCAGCGAAGCCAGTCCATCGAGTGTGGTCACAATCTGTTGCCAGTTATTAATCGAACGCCGGCGCTGCGCACGCTTGTCTTCGCGCACCAGATGCACGGTACCGGGGCTGACTTCCCGCAGGCTGTTCACATCATCCAGCGGCATCACCCGTATGTGTGCCTGTGTACCCAGCGTACGCTGAATAATGTTCGACTGCAGGCCCTGAATCAGCGCGCTCACAAACACCACCACGGCAACGCCTACCGCAACACCCACCATAATCGTCAGCGTTTGCCCGCCACCATCGCGCAAGAACTGCAGGGCGATGGTCCATTCAGTCCAAAGGCTGACGCGGCGTTTAGTCACCACGGTGTCAGTCAAACTGCACCGGGAGTTCATTGCGGTCCCTACCGGCTAGCACTGCTTCATCGGTCGCCAGTGGCTGCTCTTTGGCACGCACCCGGCTGCTGTCGGGCAAAGCACTGGAAGGGTCTGCCAGTACATGATCACCGGCTACAAGCCCTTCGGTAATTTCCGACAGGGCAACACCGCGCAGGCCCAGTGTGACCGACACGCGCTGCAGCCTGCCCTCCTGCACCTGCACAACCTGCGCCGAGGAGCCGCTTACGGCAATGAGTGCGTCATTGGGCAGTACCAGCGTACTGCTGCGACGGCCGGTTTCAATGTTGACGGATACCGTCATATCCTCACGCAGAAAGTCCGGCACCGGAGAAACCTGCAAGTGCACATCCACCGTACCCTGCTGCGGGTCGACCCGAGGAGCAATGAAATCAATGCGAGCGGTAAATGGCCTTTCGGGGTAGGCGTCTGCAATCACCACCGCAGGCTGCTGCAACGCCAGCTGGGCCAGGTTTTTTTCATCCAGCGGCACGAGAATTTCGGTGTCACCCCGTAAGGCGATACTGAACAGCACACGGCCGGGCTGCACCAGATCACCAGGCTCCACATTGCGTGTGAGCACCGTGCCTGCCACCTCAGAACGCACAATGGTTTTCGCCAACTGCGCCTGCAGCGACGCCAAACGCGCGTTGAGCACGGCCTCCTCCGTGCCGCCCGGCGCCAAGGACGCCGCGGCTACACGCGCGGTCGCGACCGCATTGCGGGCCAGTGTCGCCTGCTCCTCGGCTTGCTCCAGGGCCTCGCGAGACAACAAACCCCGCGCGCTCAAGTCGCGCCGCCGCTCCGCCTCCCGCTGCGCCTGCACCAGCAGGGCCTGCGCCCGAGCTAACGCCAACTCAGACTGCGGCCGCGTCGAGGTTTGCAGCTGATCCAGCGCGGCCTCAGCCTGCTGCACTTGCGCCATCACCTCGTCGGCGCGCAGCACCAGTAGAACATCGCCCTCAGCCACGCGGTCGCCTTCTTTGATTCGACGCTCCAGCACCACGCCGGTGATTTCCGAACCCACCTGTGCGCGCGATACCGATTCAATCCGCCCCGAGGCCACTACCGTTTGCAGCAAAGGTGCTGCTGCAAGCCGGTACACCACCACTTCTGGCCCACGCAAGCACCAGCCCAGCAGCAACATCAGAGCCAGGAGCAGCACAAGGAACACAGCAATGCGTGGATATCGAGACAGGGCCACAGCGCCTTCCAATCAACAGGGAAAGAGACCACAGGTTAGCATATCCGGCTAACACCTGACTGACTGTAGTACACTCTCTAAGGCGGTAGCGTGGGTTAACCACGCTACGGCTTGGGAAGACTGTTACGCAACCGGTATGGTCCTGCGAGACGTTACAAGGAGCCCCTCATGACCCCCGACAACCTGCCGGAAGCAGTGCCCGAAAGGGAACTGCGGCTCGCGCTGGTGTGCTACGGCGGAGTATCACTCGCCGTGTACATGCACGGCGTTACCCGCGAAATTCTGAAACTGGTGCGCGCCTCGCGGGCCTATCACACACTGCCTGAAAACTCGGCCAGCGACACCTCCTACGCCGATGCAGCCACACACCGTGGCGAGCTGGATACAGAAAGCGTGTATTTCGAGCTGCTACAGCTGATTGGCGGCCATGTGCGCCTGCGGGTCCTCGTGGATGTTATTGCCGGCGCTTCGGCCGGCGGCATCAACGGTATTATGCTGGCGCGCGCGCTGGCTTTCGACCTGTCGCTGGATGCGCATCGCCGCCTGTGGCTGGACCTCGCCGACATTGAACAACTCCTGGATGAAGCAGCCCGCCCCTCGCGCTTATCCAAGCTCTACATGCGCCCCTTATTCTGGCTCGCCGGAGCGTTGCGTAAACGTCGCAACAGGCGCAGCGGCAACGCCGCCGGAGAGGACCCTGAAGTTCTGCAAAACCTGTCTTTGTTCGTGCGTTCTCGCTGGTTTGAGCCACCATTTTCCGGGCCGACCATGAGCAATATGATGCTCGATGCGCTGGAGTCACTCGGGGATGAGCAAGGCGAGGGACGCGATCAAAACTGCCATTCACTGCTGCCGCCGGGCATACCGCTGGAGTTGTTCGTCACTACCACCGATTTTTGGGGTTCCCCACAAACCATTCCACTGCACGATCCGCCAACGGTGCGCGAACGTGAACACCGGCACACCTTCCACTTCCATCACCAGCTGAGCCAGAACCAGGCTCTGCACCCCTCTACGCTGGGGCGCGACCACCTGCCATCACTGGCTTTTGCAGCCCGCGCGACCAGCAGCTTTCCAGGCGCCTTCCCGCCGCTGCGCCTGGACGAAATGGATACGGTTTTGGCCCAACGTGGAACCCCCTGGGCGGGCCGGGCAGCTTTTATCAGCCGCCAGCTGCGCGGTGCACGACGCACGGGCGAAAGCGCTGATAAAGCGGCCTTTATCGATGGCAGCGTATTAATGAACAAACCGGTCTCTGTTGCGCTGGATGCCGTACAACGGCACCCCGCGCACCGGGAAACCGACCGGCGTCTCGTGTATCTGGAACCGAATCCAGAACCCGAGCGCGAAACCCATCGCGAAACACCAGGCTTCTTTACGACGATTCTTGGCGCTTTGTCGAGTATTCCGCGCCACCAACCCATTCGCGACGACCTGGACTGGATTGCGCAGTTCAACGAAAAGGTTCATCTGCACCGCGAAGTCGCCGATGGTGTTCGCGCCCAGGTTCTGGCGGCAATGGGCAGCGCGCTCGAAGACCTGCTACGGGCTGCTCCGGAGGCCGCTACCATTGCCGCCTGGGGGCGTGAGGCCAATGCCCGCGCCGCTGCGGATGCCGGCTATGCCTACGAAGGTTATTCGCGGCTGAAGGTGCTGGGCCTGCTGGATGAGTTGGCCGCACTGTTCCAGCGCAATTCTCGAGGCATTACCCGCGCCGATGCCGTTGCGCGCCTGCAAGCCTGGGCACGCATGGAGCGTATCCGTCCTTTGGGCGAAACATCGAACAGCTCAAGGCAGCAAGAGGCTGCGCCCTGGGTGCTGTTCTTGCGCAATTACGATACTCGACATCGTTTGCGCCGTATTATGTTGCTCATCCGTCGCGTCAACGAACTCTATACCGACCCCTCCACGGTGAGCCTGCCTGACTATCGCGAACATCTCGATCAGCTCAAACTTCGGCTGTATGCACACGTAGAAACTCTGCGCGAACACATGGATTGGCGCGGCGGGCACCTGCTCCGGCCCGGCACTGAATGCCTGGAAGACCACCTCAATGCGTTCTTAGTGCGCGTGCGTGAGCGGCTCAACTTGACCGAGTTCGACAACCTTCTGGAGACCGATCTCGCCGCCTGGTGCCACCGCGCAAAGGCACTGCACCTGATGCGTGAAGTGCTCACCACGTATCTGGGTTTTGCACACTACGATGTACTCACTTTCCCCATGAGCCAGAGCCGCGAAATGGACACGCTGGAGCAAATCAAAGTGGACCGTATCGCCGTCGACGATGCCAACACCTTGCGCCAGGGAGGCGCTCGGGACATCCTCAAAGGGGTGCAGTTTGGGAACTTTGGCGCCTTCTTTTCGCGGCGCTTCCGCGAAAATGATTACCTCTGGGGCCGGCTCACCGCGGCCGAGAGGTTGGTCGATATCGTAGGCAGCGCAGCGCCCGAAGCGGTTGCCACGGGGCTGGACCTGCAAGACATCAAGCGACGCCTGTTCTTATCCATTCTGCGCGCGGAGGCACCGCACCTCACGGGCATCAGCGGCCTGATAGCCGAGCTGGAAGCCAGCGCCCGAAAGATCGGCGCCGGCGAAGCGGCAGGCTCAAGCGCCGGGGCGGTACCAGACCGGTGACGTATACGCGCGTTCCTGCAGCGTAGAGGGAATACCCTCGGCTTCGGTGAGTTTCAGTGCCAGGGCGTCCAACAATGAGTGGCGCGGCGTAGGGATCTGCAGCACACGAACATAGTAAAACGCCGTTTGTGCCGGGTCAAAATCCGGGTCCTGCCACAAGGTGGCCAAGCGCGGCGAGCCAATGGTATTTTCCCACTTACCCGTGGTGAGATCGACCGTGTTACCCACGTCGGGCAGCACACCTGCGCTGCCTGGCTGGCGGTCATCCGACCACGCCACATCGTAAACCTGTTCATGGGTTTGACCGGCGGCATCAATCCAACCCTTGATTACCTGCACCCGATCCAGGTTGGCACCCACCGGATCTCGCGAGGCTTGCACGATAATCTGCGGAGCCTGGCCCTGCACTGCCGCCGTCAGTTCACCCCCCATCGGCACACCGGCCGCCGCTGCCGCCTGCCAGTCTTCCGCGCTGTCCGCGCCGACCACCGGCAGGTTGAAGCCTGCATACAGGCGTACGCCAATTCGTGGGCCGGTAGTGGCATACACCTCTCGCCGCCGCATCGCTTCCAGAATCGATTCCCGCGTGTTGCTCTCTGCCCACACCGCAGCCAGGCCCGAAGCCGACATCGCCCAGCCGTTAGGGCCCTCTTCTTCTGCCCAGCGATTGGTCTTGTTCGCGGGAATGGAATCCGTTGCCAGCTTGCCGTGGAAGTTATTTTCTTCTGCGGAAGACAGGCTGGTATGAGAATCCGTAGAACCGATAAACCCAAGCTGGTAAGGGTTAACACCCAACGCGCTCTCAAGCTGTAGACCGCGCAGCAGGGCCGGGCGAAGATAGTCGCCCACAGCCGGCACGTACTCCGACACACCTTGCTGAATGTAGTGAGGGTAGTTTTCAAAGTCTGCGAAAGGGTCCTCGGGTGACAGGGCCGAATGAGTCTCGGAGTCACCTTTGATTTGGGTAATTTCAGCCACCGGCTCCCAGTACTGCCGCACGCTGGCCATCTCCTCGGTCAACGGCTCGCCTCTCAGCATAGTCTCGTCAAACATGTATCCCTTGGAGATATTGGAGTTGTGGGGAATAGCAATGAAGTCGTCGCCGGTTTCGTTCGCCGTGGTTGCAAGCCACTGCCACAGGTCCTCTGGATACTGGCTGTCGTCGAGGCCAAAGGGCTGGTAAGTGCGGGCGCTCTTCGCATCACCATCGGTCACCACCACGCGATGCAAATTAGCGCCACCGGGAATAGAGCTCCACTCAAAACCAATCAACGCGGAAAAGTGCCCGGGATCATTGTAACGATCTGCTGTCTCGGCGATCTGCTTCCAGGTATCCGCCTCCACCGCAAGCATCGGCGGAATCATCGTAGAGCCTACGCGCAGAGTCGCAGCGGCTTCGCGCGGGTTATCAGTGGATTTTGGCAATACCGTCACAAACAATTCGCGGCCGCGCCCCGCGTCCACTCGGCGCTTCAACAACCAACCCACAAAGCTTGCCTTCATGCGGTCCACGAGCCCCGAATTCAGGCCTTCTGACCCGTGGTAATACAGATGGCGAATCACCCCCATATACTCCGCGTGGTCAGAGACCACAAGGAAGTCCAGCGGTGTCTCTATCTGCAGCCGGGCGCCGTGATAAGGGTGCACAACAGGCAGGCCCTGCGCATAGCGATAGGCGGTGTCCGGGTCGGCCAGCAAATTATTATTCGCGAATGCATCCGACGAATACGTAGTGTGCAAGTGTGTATCGCCCCAGAGCAGCGTTTTTTCCTGCGCACACACAGCAATCGGTAGCAGTAGCACAGTAGCCAATAGTCTTTGGCGCATAGTGAATGTCCCGTTCTCGTTATCGGTTAAGGCGCGGCAATGCAACCACTCGCCATATTATACGCTGCACAGAAAATCACCGCCTAGTGACGACTGCGGCGGTATCACGCAGCTTGCGCACCTCGCAAACGCACCGGCATTTGCTTGAATGCGTGGATGCTGTTGGAACGAATAAATACCGGCTCGCCGGCCCGCTCAATGCCACTGAAGGTGCGGAAAAACTCTTCGAAGAAAATACGTGCTTCCATGCGAGCCAGGTTGGCGCCAAGGCAGAGATGAATGCCATGGCCAAACGCCAGATGCGGATTGGGGTCGCGGGCAATATCGAACTGTAATGGATTGGCAAACACTTCTTCGTCAAAATTGCCGGAGCTGTACAGCATGACCACGCGCTCGCCTTCGCGTATACGCTGCCCGCGCACCTCGGTATCGCAGGTTGCCGTGCGGCGGAAATAGTGCAGGGGGCAGGTCCAGCGCAACATCTCCTCAATCGCGCGAGGCAGCGCCGCCGGGTTCTCGGCCAGTGCTTGATACAACGCCGGTGCGCGCATTAACTGGTCCATTCCCGAGCTGATCAGGCCCCGCGTGGTTTCGTTCCCCGCCACTGCCAACTGCACAAACAACGACGCGAACTCCATCTCCGACACCAGGTGTCCATCAATCTCCTGATTGACCAGCAACGACACCAAATCCTCGCCGTTACCTTCGCGCCGCTGCGCCGCGAGTGAATAGCCATAGGTACCCATATCAATCGAAGCCTGCGTCACCTCCTCCGGCGTTCCCCCTAGGTCAGGGTCGGACCCTGACGTTTGCAGGTCGGACCAGTGGCGTATCTGCGCCCACATATCCTGCGGAATATCCAGCAGCGAACAAATCACCGCCGTGGGCAGGTCGCCAGCCAGATCGTCGACAAAATTAATCTCTGCATCACTCTGCACACTATCCATAATGCCGCGCGCAATGGTGCGAATCTGCGGTTCCAACGCCGCCAACCGACGCGAGGTGAAGCGAGTGATGACGGCACGCCGGATAGGCCCATGGTTAGGCGGGTCCATTCCCAACAACTGGTTCTGCACCATTGGCAGAATATCTTCCGGCATGTCGTCGACCATCACAAAGCCGCGCTGGGCGGAGAACGTTTTAAAATCACGCGACACAGCCACGATATCCGCATGCTTGCTCAGCACCCAATAGCCACCGCCGTCGGGGTGCGCATGCCAGTACACCGGAGCATGCTCACGCAGCCAGGCAAACTGCGCATGCGGAATGCCGTTAACGTAGCTGTCCGGGCTGTAGACGTCGATATCCATACTCAGCCCACCAGCACATTCGGGCGCGGCAGGCCCTGCTGTTCACACATGGCGAGGTAAAATTGAAGCGTTAGCCCGCCATCGACCACGGAGGTTATGTTGCCCTGTGCATCCAGGTTGATATTGGAGCCCGTCATGTGGAACCACACCCGCGTGTTGTCCTCAATGCACTGCAGCGTGTGCACCGACGCCGCAGGCTCATACAAAAACGACCCGGCGCGATTCACGTAATCGTATTCCTTGTATTTCCACGCACCCGAGGTCGTAAAGCCATACACCGGCCCCGTGTGGCGATGGGTTTCCACTTCGTAGCCCGCCTGAAAAATGTTCTCGATCACCCAAATGCCTTCATCCGGCTTAACCTGCAACACTTTCAGCTGACTGCCGTCGCCGATGTCGACGAAAGGCAATTCGTTGTCGCCAATATGTACCGCCAGGGGCATATGCATGGGTTTTAACTCCGCTCGAGAAGGGTTCTACTCACAGCATCGCCTGTGAGCACTAATGGGTATTAGCTGAGGATACTGCGTGGCTGGGCTGGCAACAAGTGGCTGCGGGGCCAACCTGCCGGCAGGGATGTAATGACCACTGCGTCTCGACGTGGGGACTGGACAGCGCGGCCCGAAAGGGTATGGTTTACCGCTACCCAAACCATTAGTGGTACCACTACCCGTACCATTACTCATACCACCAGAAAAGTGTGCCTATGCTCAACCTGTCCACCATCGCCAACAGCATCGCCAACGGCTTTTGGGCTATCGCGCCAGGGTCACGCACATCGCTGCCAGGGCGAGGCATACGCTTGGTGGCGCATCGCGGTGCACATGGCCCGGGCCTGCCGCTAGAGAACACACTGGCCGCGTTTGAGCTCTGCACCGCATTGGGCGTATGGGCGATCGAAACCGATATTCGAATGACGCGCGATGGTGAGCCAGTCATTTGCCACGACCCCGACTGCGGGCGTCTGCATGAACGCCCGGACATTGTGCTTGCCGAGGTTTCCTTCGCACAGCTGCGCGCTGCGGTGCCCGCGATTCCGCACTTGTCCGAGCTGGTGGCAGGCTTCGCTGCACATATCCACCTTATGTTAGAAGTCAAAGAATCATGGCGCGAGCGGCCTGAGTACCCTGCGCGAGTGGCCGCTTGCCTGGCGGCCTTAGAACCGGAACGTGACTACCACCTGCTGTCGCTGGTGCCCGATCACCTCGAGGGGTTTCATAGCCTGCCCCGCAGCGCTTGCGTGGATGTCGCCTGGATGAACGCGGCAGACATCATTCGTGAGAATACGGCGCTGGGCCATGGCGGCGTTGCAGGCTCCTTTGCACTGCTAGGCAGGCGGCGGCTGCGTCACCTGCAGGGAGCGGGCCGTAAAGTAGGCACCGGCTTTGTTACCCGGGCAGGCGCGCTGCGCCGCGAAGTATACCGCGGCGCGGATTGGATCTTCACCGACCACGCCATCGCGCTGCAGACTCTGATAAACACAGAAGCAGGCAACACGCCCAATCAATCGCCGTGACGCTCGGCGCTTCGGGCCATGTCACGCCTCACATCTCACACGTCGACTGTATCAAACAGGTATTTGCCTGCGAGGCAGGCGTGGCGCAGAATGGAGAAACAGTCGAAGATTCACGCCGCAGGGAGGCACCGCAGCATGGCCGAATCCGTCACGACACTGGCAACCATTATTCAGATTGCCGTCGCACCGGTATTTTTGCTGGCCGGCATTGCAGGGTTTCTCAACGTGATGTCGGGCCGGCTGGGGCGCATTGTTGACCGCGCCAGAATTCTCGAACGCAGAGTCAATTCTCTGGTCGATGAGGTAAAGCTCGCGCTCGCCACTCGTGAGCTGCGCACGCTCTGGCGTAGAGTCATGATCATCAACTGGTCCATCGGTATGTGCACCGCTTCAGCGCTGATGGTGTGCGTCGTCGTGGTCAGCCTGTTTATTGGCGACTTCCTCGCAATACACATCGAAACCTTTGTGGTAATCGCCTTCGTGCTGGCCTTGATGCTACTCATTGTCGCCTTGGTGTTGTTTCTCAAGGAGGTTCAACTCGCTACCCGCGTACTGGTGGCCGGGCTGGAATACACCGACTGAGAACACGACTAGGGTGACCAAATTCACGGGCCAGCGAACGCAGCCACGCCGACACAGCACTAACATCTATCTAACGAAGGCGCTATAGATCGCCCTGAGTGCCGGCGCATAGTCCTCCGGCGCCACACCGACAATGATATTCAACTCCGATGCACCCTGGTTGATCAAGCGCACATTCACGCCGGCCGCGGCCAGCGCCCCGAATACCTTGGCGGCAATACCGGGCGTACGCGCCATTTCTTCACCGACAATCGCTATCAGGGCAATACTCGGCACATACTCCAGCTCGTCCGGCTCCAGAGCGCGGCGGATTTCATCCAGCAGGGCGTCAGCCCCGCCCTCCAGCCAGCGTGATTCCAGTACCACACTAACACTGTCGATCGCAGATGGGCAATGCTCGAACGGAATGCCATTGTGCTCAAGCACCCCCAGCAAACGGTACACAAAACCCACTTCACGATTCATCAGGTGCTTGCCTATGGTAATCATGGCAAAGCTGGACTTGCCCGCGACACCGGCAATCTGCGTGCTCTGGACGACCTCCGGTGACAGCTCTGCAACGATGCGTGTGCCGGGATGCTCAGGTTCGTTTGTGTTGCGAATGTTCACCGGTATGCCCACTTCACGCACCGGCGCCATCGCCTCCTCGTGCAACACACTGGCCCCCATGTAGGACAGCTCGCGAATTTCCGCGTAGGTCACCTCCGCCATGGGGCGGGGGTTGGGCACGATGCGCGGATCTGCCATCAACAAGCCAGAGACATCGGTCCAGTTTTCGTAGAGGAAGGCGTTCGCGGCGCGCGCTGCAACAGCGCCACTGACGTCGGAGCCGCCGCGGGAAAACGTACGCACATCGCCTTTGGCATCGCGCCCGTAGAAACCCGGTACCACATAAACTCGAGAACTGTCCTGCAGGCGCGCCCCCAGCAGCGTCCACGTTGCCGGATCCACAAGGCCATTGGCGCCTATCACCACGCACTCCGCGGGCTCAACAAACTCGGCATCCAGCCAAGCAGCCAGCAGCAGGCCCGAAAAATGCTCACCGCGCGACGCGGCAAAATCCGCGCTCACCCCTGCGTCAAGCTGCACGCGAAACCGCTCCAGGTGTTCGTGCATGACGGGCTGCATGCCCAGTTCCCGTTCAATCGCCGCAAAGCGTTCGGCCATCTGAGCAAAGGGCGCGGTGAAATCCGCGTTCACGCTCGCCGCGTGATGACACAGATACAGCAGGTCGGTCACCTTGGTATCATCTGCGTCACGCTTGCCCGGCGCTGAAGGCACAATGATGCTGCGCCGTGGGTCAGCTTCGATTATCGCCCGCACCTTGCGCAACTGGGCGGCACTCGCCAGGCTGGAACCGCCGAATTTACACACGATACGCTGCGCGGCAGCGCGAGCCGCTGCAGCCGCTTGATCCAATCCCATCACTGCGACAACCCCGTATTCTGGCGCACCGCCGATGTGGGATGCTTTACAGGCGCGCAGTTTACTGGATAGGTGGTGCGGAACTAAAGAGCACTCTGCTGGCCCTACCCCGGTGACTAGACGTACACTCAAAGAGTCTTCTCCTCACTACAAGGATCACAACACCATGCTCACATTGCACGGCTTTTCCGCCAGCAACTATTACAACATCGTCAAGCACAGTCTGTTGCACAAGGGCGTGCCCTTCACCGAGAACGTAGCCTACCCGGGCACGCCCGAATTGCTGGCTGTGAGCCCTGCTGGCAAAGTGCCCGCACTGACCACAGCAAACGGCACCGCGCTGTCGGAAAGCAGCGTCTTGCTGGAGTATATTGAGGATGCCTATCCGTCCAAGCCACTACTGCCCGCTGACCCGGAGCAGCGGGCACAGGTGCGGCAGGTAATGAAGGTGGCCGAGCTGTACCTGGAGCTTGCAGCACGCAGGCTATTGCCAGCAGTACTGGCGAACGCCCCGGTGTCCGATAGTGTAAAAGGCGAAGTACGCGCGACCCTGGACAAGGGCACTGCCAGCCTTGCGCAGCTGGCTCAGTTCTCACCCTGGGTCTGTGGTGCCGAGCAGACCCTGGCGGACATCTACCTGCGCTACGCACTGGCCATGCCCAAGCTGGTGGGCCCCAGTCAGCTGCAGTGGGATGTGCTGTCGTCAGTACCCGGCCTTGCCGAGTGGGATGCCCGCATGGCGGAAGAGGCCATCTCGAAACGGATAGACGCGGACCAGGAAGCCAACATGCCGGACTTCATGGCCTACGTCAGCAAAGCCATACAACGCGCGAAATAGGCCAGCGCTACAATAACTGAGCGGCCTCGGCGCGCAGCACTGGTTTGTCGACCTTACCCGCCGCGTTCAGCGGCAGGGCACGCACGCGCCGCCAGCCCTTCGGGGTTTTGTAGCCTGCCAGCAAGCTGCGGCAGTGCGCCGCGAGTTCGGCATCGCTGGCCTCCGTTTCCAGCACAACTACCGCCGCGACCTGCTCCCCCCAGTACGGGTGCGGCAGGCCAATGACAGCGCAGTCTCTGACCGCAGGATGGCTGCGCAGCACCTCCTCCACCTCCCGCGATGCCACGTTCTCGCCACCGCTGACAATCATGTCTTTCTTGCGGTCAACGATGCTCAGGTAACCGCGGGCATCGAAACGCCCGATATCGCCGGTGTGCAGCCAACCGTCCACCAGCGTCGCAGCCGTTGCCTCGGGTTGTTGCCAATAGCCGCTCATGCACTGGAGCGCCTTGACCAGAATCTCTCCCGCTTCACCGGTGGGGCATTCACCACCGGCGTCATCCACCACCTTCAACTGCACCGTGGCCAGCGGCTTGCCGACTGTACGCAGCAATTCGGGCTGCCCCGCTACCGCACGCTGGTGATCCTCCACCGTGAGGAAGGCGGCACTGCCGGACAACTCGGTCATTCCGTAGCTCTGGCAAAGGCCCACGCCGGTGTCTGCCAGCAGGCGACGTAACAGGGTTTCCGGCATCGCCGACGCGCCATAGCCGATGGTGCGGACAGTAACGAGGTCAGCGGGGGAAAATGCGGGGCTGTCCAATAGCATCGCGATCATGGTCGGCGCCAGCGACAGAGTGGTGACCTGCAACTCTCGGCAGGCACGCAGCGTTTCCTGCGGCGAAAAAGACCGCAACAGCACCACGGCAGCGCCATACTGGTGCTGGAGCAATACATTGTGCGCCGCCACATGGAACAACGGAAACGGGTACAGATAGGTATCGCCCGGGAACACCGGCCGCGCGAGTGCCGCCGACTCCAGCCCGGCCATGAACGACCGATGGGTAAGTACCGTCCCCTTGGGCCGGCCCGTGGAACCTGAGGTATACAGAATCCACACCGGGTCATCCGCAGCGGTGGCGGGCAAGGCAGCCTGCGCCCCGTCCAGCCACTGCTCGTAGTCCTGCTGCAAATCCACAGCGAGCAGCGTTTGTGGCGCCCCGGAACCCGCACGCAGCGCCTGCAACAGATCGGAATCGGCGAACAGTAAACTAACCCCCGAAGAAGTAAGCTGATAACACCACTCGGGGGGCGCCAGGCGTGCATTCAGCGGCACCAGAATGCGCCCACTGGCAGCAGCAGCATAGATCAGCTCGATGAATTCCGGACCGTTGAAAGCGAGGATACCGACCCGGTCTCCGGGGGCTCCCACGCTCGCAAGCCGCCTTGCAAGCTGAGCCACGCGCTGCTGCAGTTGCGCGTAGCTTGTTGCCTGCCCCTGCCACCAAAGCGCCGTGGCGGCCGGCTGCCGGCTCGCCTGCAGTGCCAACAGTTCGTGCAGGCGAGTTGCCTGGGGCATAACACCGCTGTTCACGCAGCGCTGCTCCACTCCTGCTGGCTGGAATGCTCACTCACAAGCTGACCTCAATGGCAGCCGTAACCTGCAGCGCCTTCTGCACAGCTTCGTCAATGGTGTTGGCGCGGGCCAGGCCAACCCCCAGACGTCGCTCGCCGCACACCTCTGGCTTGCCGAACAGACGCAGGTCCGTATCGGGAAGGCTCAGTGCCTCCGCCAGATTACCGTAGCGCATGTCGCTGGAGTCGCCCGCCACCAGCAGGACTGCGGAAGCCGAAGGCCCCCACTGACGAATCAGCGGAATCGGCAAACCGAGAATCGCCCGGGCATGCAGTGCAAACTCCGACAGATTCTGCGAGATCAGCGTCACCAGCCCGGTATCGTGGGGCCGCGGGGACACCTCACTGAATATCACTGCATCGCCCTTGATAAACAGCTCCACCCCAAATATCCCGTGGCCACCCAGCGCGTCCGTCACCGCCGCCGCCATCCGCTGCGCGTCGGCGAGTGCGGTTACACTCATCGCCTGCGGTTGCCAGGATTCACGGTAGTCACCCTTTTCCTGCCGGTGGCCAATGGGCTCGCAAAAGCTGGTGCCGTCGCAGTGGCGCACGGTAAGCAGGGTAATTTCATAGTCAAAATCGACAAAGCCCTCAACAATCAGCTTGCCACCACCGCTGCGTCCACCCGACTGCGCGTAGTTCCAGGCAGCCTCAACATCCTCCGGCGTATGCACCGTACTCTGCCCTTTGCCGGAGGAGGACATAATCGGTTTTACCACGCAGGGCAGCCCAATCTCGGCCACTGCCGCTTCAAAGTCAGCCCGTGTTTCTGCAAAACGGTAGGCAGAGGTGGCCAGGCCGAGTTCCTCGGCCGCCAGACGGCGGATACCTTCGCGGTTCATGGTGAGTTGCGCGGCCCGCGCGGAAGGCACTACCTTCCAGCCCTCGGCCTCCATGGCCACAAGCTCTTCGGTGGCGATAGCTTCAATCTCCGGCACAATGAGCTGGGGATGCTCCTGCTCTATCAGGGCGCGCAGTGCAGCGCCGTCCAGCATATTCAGCACATGAGCCCGGTGTGCGACCTGCATGGCTGGCGCATTGGCGTACCGGTCAACCGCGATCACTTCGCAGCCCAGACGCATGAGCTCAATCGCCACTTCCTTGCCCAGTTCGCCGCTGCCGAGCAACATGACACGCGTAGCATGAGCGGCCAGTGGAGTTCCGATGTTTATCATTGCTTACACTTCCTGCCGTCAAAACCAGCAGTTTATCATCCGTGATCAGAACTGCAGCGGATATTGCGCCGGCGCAGGCTCGCCAACACGCTCTGGCGTCGGGGCCGCGGATGCCTCAAATCCCGAAAGGCTAAGGCCGAGCAAACGTACACCCAGCGGCACCGGCAACAAGCCGGCCAGAATCGACCGTGCCAGCGCCTCGAATTCCCCTGGTTCGTGAATCGGCAGGGGCAGAGAACGCGCCCGGGTCACCTGACGGAAGTCCGCATATTTCATTTTCAAAGTGAGGGTTCGCCCCCGCGCACCCTGTTTTGCAACACGCTGCCAGACAATCTCAATAATTTCGTCCAGCGCAGCGTACAGCTCAGCACTGGATGCCATGTCGCGCGCGTAAGTGCGCTCTCCACCCACCGACTTGCGCACCCGGTCGGGACGCACGGGGCGGTCGTCTTCACCGCGGCTGGCGCGGTACAAGTACATGGCCGACTTGCCAAAATGCTGCTGTAGAAAGCCCAGGCTCTGTGCCCGCAGGTCAGCCCCGGTATGAATACCCAACTGCGCCATGCGATCAGCCGTGCGCGGCCCCACACCGTAAAAACGCCGCGCCGGCAGGGATGCCACAAAAGCCGCACCTTCGGCGGGCAGCACCACAAACTGGCCGTTGGGCTTGTTCTGGTCCGAGGCCACTTTGGCCAGGAATTTGTTATAGCTGATGCCAGCGGATGCCGTTAAACCCGTCTCTTCGAGAATGTCTTTGCGAATACTCGCCGCGACGCGGATGGCGCTGCCAATCCCCTGCCGATCCTCGGTCACGTCAAGATAGGCCTCGTCCAGCGACAGCGGCTCAACCAACCCGCTGTAACGCTCGAAGATAGCGCGAATCTGCCGGGAGACGCCCTTGTAGACCTCAAACCGCGGCTTCACAAAGATCAGCTGGGGGCACCGCCGCTTTGCCGTTACCGAGGCCATCGCCGAGCGCACGCCAAAATGGCGCGCCTCGTAACTGGCGGCAGCCACCACACCGCGCTCGGCAGAGCCACCCACCGCGACGGGCTGGCCACGCAGTGCCGGGTTATCGCGCTGCTCAACGCTGGCGAAAAACGCATCCATATCAATGTGAACGATCTTGCGCAGCACCGTGCAGGCTCCTGTGCTCTGAGGGGCAAGCGACAGGGGGCAGGTGCCTCACAGTCGGCGGCAACCGGGGTTTGCTACACTGTACCTTCAGGCCCCCCGGCCCCGGCAGAGCGATTATCCCATGGAAACGCCACAGCAACGCAAAATTCGCGAAGCCCTGAACCGTCCATCACCTCGCGACACAAGCACAATAGCCAACAGCGAACCGGAGGGAGAAACATCTCTTCAGGCGCACGCCCTGGAGCACACCGACCCGGACTATGTACCGAAAACCCTGACCCCACACGAGTGGGAAGCGTGGTACGCGGAGCACGGGGTTCCCGAATCACACCGGCAGGCGACGGACAACGAGCCGGCGGCGCCATCACTCTGGTTGCGGCTACTGCAGTTCCTGCGCCGCCCCTGAAGCCAGGCAAGCCGGCGTTAAGGCCAACAAGCTGAACCGGTTGCAAAGGCGCTCTGCGCTATAGTGCGCCCAATCGCAGAAACTCAGGACAGCACCGATGGATGACCCATCCCGCCGCACAATGATCAAGCAAGGCCTCTTGGCTGCATCCACTGTCGCGCTTGCACCCACACTGTACGGCGCCACGGCCAGGCTGCCGTTTCCCGAGTACCGTCAGTGGGATGCATTGGATATTGCCGCGCGCGTTCGCACCGGTGACATCTCTGCCGCTGAAGTAGTGGAAGCCGCCATTGCCCGGGCCAATGCCGTAAACCCCCAGCTCAACTGCATAGTAGAAACACTCTACGACCGGGCGCGCGCAGCAGCCGCGCGTCCGCTACCGGACGGGCCCTTTCGCGGCGTGCCCTTTCTGCTCAAGGACCTGGGCATGATGCTGAAAGGCACGGTCACCACCAACGGCTCGCGTTTCTACCGAGACAATATCGCTGATTACACCAGTACGCTGGTCAACCGCTACCAAGCCGCGGGGCTGGTTATTATGGGTAAAACCCACAGCCCCGAGTTCGGCGGCACCGCATCTAGCGAATCAACTCTATTTGGCGACACTCGCAACCCCTGGAACCTTGAGCACTCGGCGGGCGGGTCTTCAGGCGGCTCCGCTGCGGCAGTGGCGGCAGGTATTCTACCCATCGCCAACGCAACCGACGGCGGTGGCTCTATCCGCATTCCCGCCTCTGCCTGCGGGTTGTTTGGCCTGAAACCGAGCCGCGGCCGAGTGCCCGAAGGTCCTCGTGTTTTGTCATCTATCATGTCGGCAAGCCATGCCGTGTCCCGCAGTGTCCGGGACAGCGCCGCCTTGCTCGATGCCACCAGCGGCCCCGAACTTGGCCAGACGCTCATCGCCCCTGCCTCTGTAGGGAGTTTTTTGCAGGCCGTGCAGCAAGCGCCAGGCAGCCTGCGTATCGGCCTCATTACCACACCGATAACGCACACCCCGGTTGCCGAAGAATGCTTGATCGCTGCGCGCAACGCTGCCGCGCTCTGCGAGCAGCTGGGGCACAAAGTCGAAGAGATCACGCTACCCGTAGACCCGCGCCAGTTCTTCGGCGCCTTCGGGCCAATCATGGCCGCCTACACCGTGGAACGCGTGCATTCCCGGGAACGTGCACTGGGACGCAAGGTCACTGAGAATGACCTGGAACCGCTCATTTGGGAGCGCTACCAGGCGGACCGCAACAACAGCTCAGAGCAGCTCTACTCGGCAATGCTGGCGCTTGAGCGGATCACCCGCCAAATGGCCGTTTTGCAGGAAACCTACGACATATTATTGTCGCCCACTTTAACGACACCACCGGTCAAACTGGGCAAGCTCAGCCTAAGTCAGAAAAAGGCACCCTATGAACAGGAAGCAATCAGCGCATCGGCGTTCACCAGTCTGTTCAATGCTACAGGGCAGCCATCCATGTCCGTGCCGCTGCACTGGAGCGTGGAGGGCTTACCGGTTGGAGTGATGTTTACCGGTCGCTATGGGGAGGAGGCCCTGCTCTTCCAGCTCGCCGGACAGCTGGAGAAAGCATCGCCCTGGTTCGACCGATTGCCAACAGTGTGAACCACGTCACCTAACGTATCTGGCGCACATTGGCGACCCTGCGGTAACCTCTTTTCTGATGTCAGATACGCGCAGCGCCATGAGTACAGTCGTTCCCGTCGAACTACGTATCCCCCCGCAGGACGGCGCTCCTTTCGCACGTTTTGGCACCACGCTGGCCGCTGCCGCCGCGTGGTGCGATGCGCTGCCCATGGCAGATCCGTCCGGAGTGGCACGCACGCTGCGCGACACACTGGTCGAACTCAATCGCGCCCCGCTGGATCCCGAGCTGCGTTACGAACTGCTGGAAACCTTGCGCCCCAGCCTGACACAAACGCTGACCCTGCTCGACCGCATGCTGATCAATCAGCCGCTGATCGTGCCGCCCAGGTTGCAGGCACTGGCGGCCCTTTCCGACCATATCGGCGGCCTTGCCTGCACCGCCTACTCCGTCTGCGTGATGCACGCTGCCCGTGAGCCCGCGCGGATTACACGACGCGCGCCCGCACGGCTGGTCTGCGAGGCTCTGGAACGCGTCCTGCACTTTGCTGCACACAAAGTGACACTGGCACTCCATTTACAACTACCCATAGAATCACGCACCTGGTCAACACTGCACCAGGCCTATTTGTTGGGTGAACGCTATCGCCTGACAGACTTGCTGGTACCCGCTGCCGGCGGCGGTGAGAGCACGCCGCGCAATACCTGGCTGGTACCGCTGCTGCTGGCCTGCTGCCAAACTGGTCGATTGCTGCGCAGTGACATCAATATCCTTCATGCCGTCTTGCAGCACTCGGTGGCAAACTGTGGGGTGCGGCCCGCCAGTGAAGCACGAGGGCTTTTTGCCGTTGACCTGAACGGCGCCAGCCCCCCGGTGTATCGCAGCAGCATGGCATCAGCAGGCAAACATGTGCGACTCCTGGATACAGCCGGGTTTATCGCGCCTTTAACGAAGGTCCATGAAACCGCATGCAAGGCTCATCGTGGCGGCGTATTGGTCGGCGATACACGCATCCCGCTGCCCCTGCTGGAGCACCTGCTGGACTGCCTTGGTAGTGAACGTGAACGAGGCAGCCGCCGCGTGATTGTGCGTGAGCCACTGCAGGCGGTACTGGGCTTCGGTGCTGCACACTACCACCTCGCCGGTGAAAAAACGCTCGACGAGCTGGTAACGAAGCCTGGCGCACAGTTTGCCAAGGAGCGCACAGAAAACCTCTTTCTGGCCGAACCTAAAGGAGACGATCCTTGGGCCGCCACACACGACACAGACCGCAGTCACTCCTCGCTGAATCGCGACGGCAGTATCAATGTTCTGGCCCGTGCCAGAACGGAAAGGGCGGCCTCCCCCGAGCTACCTGCCAACTTCAAAGTTTTGCAGGTGACAACCGTAGACGCCAGCCCGGGGGGCTATTGCGTCGACTGGGGCGCGACAGCACCCGCCGCGATACGCAACGGGGAATTACTCTGCCTGCGCAGGGACCAGAAGGACCCCTGGCTATTGGGAGTGGTGCGCTGGACACGCCGCCAGCACGACAGCGGCGCCAACACCGGTGTGGAAATGTTGGCTTCCCGGGCTGAATCCTGGGCCTGCCAGCCCTTGCGCAACGGCGCCAGCAACGCCTCATCACAGAGGGTCATCATCCTGCCGCCGAGCCGGCTTTCGCAGGGGCTTGAAACGATCGTTACGCCACGCACTGGCTTTGCGACCGGAAACCGTCTGCTACTGCTGCGCGGAGAGGAGCAGCGCTCGATAACACTGGGCAACCAGATTGCGATAAGTGCAGGAATGAACCAGTTTGAGTTGCGGGAGGGTTTATTGGCTGAGGAGGAGCCGGCTCCCGCTGCACGGGATCTGGGGGGGATCGATTATGCGCCTTAGTAATCAAGCACGTTGCCCCCGTCGCGGCCGCTTGCCACTGTGGCGGTGAGCAGACGCGCGCGCGTATCACGTCGGCTGCAAAGCAACTAAAGGATCTGGAACTGCGCACCCGCGTGACGCTGTACCTGCTGCTGATCTCTCCCGACTGCGCGGTAGAGTTGTAAGCTGCTGACCCGAAGAAGACTAGTGCAAAAACGCCTACTGCTACGCGGGCTATGCAGACATGTGCTCCGACCTCTACTTTGCCGAACTGGCACGCTGGTTCGACCCAAACGACAGCAACCTGACCGAGGTGCTTCCCAACCTGGAGTTTATGCTGCCCGGCTGACGCCCAAGAGAAGCTAAGCTCGTCTACTCGGCGAGGATTCGGGATGAGAATAATGACAAAGCCCGATCGCACCGCTACACTCTCATTTGCTAGACGCAAACAAGAAACTTAATAGCGCACGCAACGCAGCTTGTCGAAGCCAGCGGATACTCAGCGAACACAGGATCATCCATCATGCCAGACACCATCGCTATCGCCGGAGGCAGCGGCGGCTTGGGCGCAGCCATTTGCCGCTATCTGGGCTCCCAGGGCTTCCATCTTATTGTGGGATACAACAGCCGTAAGTCCGCAGCCGATGCGGTGATCAAGGATATCGAGAGCGCTGGTGGCAGCGCCGTCTCCTCTGCCGTTGACCTCTGCGACCCACAGCAGGTGGCCCGCTTCCTGCAGCTAGGTCAGGCGGAAGGCAACAGGTTGATCGGTGTGGTCAACGCCACCGGGCCTGCCATACCCCTGCGCCCACTCAGCGATATCAGCAGTGACACGTTCAGCGCCATCATGCGCACCGATGTGGAGGGTGCTTTCAACCTGCTCACCCAGGCCGGGAAATTGTTCGCGACGGCCGGCGGTGGCATCGTCGTGCAACTGCTGACTACCGCAGTGCTGCGCACACTCGAAAACGACGCGATGTCGGGCATCCCCAAGACGGCAATCAGCGGCATCGTGCGTCAATTGGCGAGGGAACTGGGGCCGCAGAACGTACGCTTCAATGGCATTGCTCCGGGCGTCATCGATGCCGGCATCGTGCACAGCTCGTTCACCGCCGACCCGGTAGCCGAAGGCGTCATCAACGACTGCCTGGCAAAAACGCCGATGCCCCGACTGGGGAAACCAGAAGAAGTAGCTGCACTCGCAGCCTTCCTGCTCAGTGACGCAGCAGGCTATATCAACGGACAGATTATAGGCATTGACGGAGGCTACAGCGCATGAGCAAGGGCGAATACAAAGGATTCCGCATCAAAGCAAAAATGACCACCGGCCTACTGGCTGCCATTGGCCTTGTTGCGGCCGGGGCCACGGCGGCAGAAACAAACACAGCAGCGGACATCACCGCACTGGCCACCGCCGGCCAGGCACTCTATGCGGACAATTGCGCCACCTGCCATGGCCTCAGCCTGCGCGGTTCCGCGCACGGTAATACGCTTAAAGGCGCGGGGTTTCTCGCTCAATGGCAGGATCGAGAGGCGCTGGCATTGCTGGCCTACAACCGGGTTAATATGCCACCGGGAGGCGCAGGGCAGCTCGACGACGCGCAGCAGGCTGCAATCACCGCGTATCTGATTGAGGCGAACCGCAAAGCAGGAGACCCGGAACACCTGCTGTTCACGAGCACCGCTGCACTGGCCGGTGCAGCAGATGGCAGCGCCCCGGTATCCTGGGTGGTGTTTGACGGGGCCGGCTCCATTGACGCGGACGCGCGCACCCGCGGCGGCTTCCAGAACCAGGCTGTGCCCAACTTTCAGCCGGTGAGCGCAGCTCAACTACAAAACCCACCGGCAGGTGATTGGCTGAGCTGGCGCCGCACGCTCGACGGGCAGGGCTACAGCCCACTGGCACAGGTCAACGGAGATACCGTTGGCAACCTGAAGCTGGCTTGGGCATTGACCATGAAGGACGGCAGCAACCAGCCAACCCCGCTGGTGAGCAACGGCGTCATGTACCTCACGCACCCCGGCAACGTCATTCAGGCGATTGCCGCCGACACAGGCGAATTGATCTGGGAGTACGGCTACACCTTCCCCGAGGCCTCGCGCACGCTGGGTGGCCCAACCCGTAATATCGCGATCTACGGTGACAAGCTGTATCTCGCAACCTATGACGCTGCCATCGTGGCGATTGATGCACGCACCGGCACGGAAGTGTGGCGCACCCCCAAGGCCGACTTCAACAAGGGCTACACACATACCGCTGGGCCGATTATCGGCGACGGCGTGGTGCTCAGCGGGATCAACGGCTGCGAGTGGTACAAGAAGGAAGGCTGCTTTATCACCGGCCATGACGCTGACACCGGCGAGGAGCTGTGGCGCACGTCAACCATCGCCCTGCCCGGCACCCCGGGTGGCGACACCTGGGCGGGGTTGCCTGTTGAGATGCGCGCCGGCAGCGATACCTGGATAGCCGGGTCCTACGACCCCGAGCTCAAGCTGTTCTTTATCGGCACATCACAGGCAAAACCCTGGGTGGCCGCCAGCCGTGGCATGACTGCGACTGACGAAGCGCTATACACCAATTCCACGCTGGCCCTGCGGCCCGATACCGGAGAGCTGGCGTGGCATTTCCAACATATACCCGGTGAAACCATCGACATGGAGGTGGGCTTCGAGCGCGTGTTGATTGACGTTGATGGCAAGCCACTGCTCTACACCATCGGCAAGGACGGGCTGCTCTGGAAGCTGGACCGGTCGACCGGCGCTTACGTCAATGTTGTGGAGACTCTGCAGCAAACCATCTATGCGGAGATCGACAAGGCCCGCGGTCAGGTTCGGTACCGCGATGACATCGTGGCCGCGAAGGTCGGCGACACCATCGAAGCCTGCCCGGGCATTTACGGCGGCCACAACTGGCAGGCCTCGGCCTATAGCCCGGAAACCGAAAACCTGATCATTCCGCTGCACCAACTGTGCTCCGACATGATCGGCAGAGCGGTAGCCCAGGAGCCCGGCTCAGGGGGCTACGGTGCTGATTCACGCACCTACCCCATGCCCGGCGTTAATGGCATGCTCGGGCGGCTGACGGCATGGGATGTGCGCAACATGACCGAGAGCTGGGCGCATGAACAGCGCGCCATGTTCTTGACTGGCGCATTGACCACCGGCGGAGGCCTGGTGTTTATCGGCGACCTGGACCGCTACTTCAAAGCGTTTGACGTGAAAACAGGCGAACTGAAGTGGCAAACGCGGCTGGGCGCGCCGCTGCATGGCTACCCCATTACCTACAGCGCCAACGGGAAACAATACATTGCAGTTCCCACCGGCATCGGTGTGTTCCGCGCCATGACGGCAGTCGTTAGCCCGGAGATTTATCAACCCACGGGCGGGCAGGCGCTGTATGTGTTTGAGCTTGAGTAGCAATTCTGTCTGCGAGCGACAGCGGTTTTCAAACGTTGACGTCCACATTGACAGGCTGCCCGGCTCAGCCTAACCTTTTGAAAAGTGTTCAAATTGCATAACAATAAACCTGACAAAGTGAGAACCTATGGAGCCTGCACACAAGCCCGGAATCTCTGGCGACCTGATCGTCAATCTGAAGGATGTGCCTTTCCTAGAGCTGGGAACCGGTACCAGCATCAAGCTGCTTCGCTACAGCGAGGAAACCGGGGACTGGGTACTCTGGGTAAGCATGCAACCCGGAGCAACCTTTGCACCCCACTGGCACCTCGGACACGGGCAGTATTTTGTCACCAAGGGCGAGCTCCTCTACGACGTGGGCTCGGCGCCTGAGGGCACTTATGGTTATGAACCCATTGGCTCCCGGCACAACGAGGCGCGCTGTGAGGTTCCAACCGAGTACCTGTTTATGGGCCACGGCGCGGTTGCGTTTACAGACGACTCCGGTGGAATTCGCTTTGTGCTGAACCACGAGTTCCTGCGTGATCTGAGCGAGCAGAATATCAGCGCTGACATCTCCAAACAGGCCGTTTAGGCCACCCGATATAGCGGGGTGCTGGACGCCCTGTCCAACTCATGAATGAGGATGAAAAAGCCATGACCTACGGTGCAATCAACGACAAGCACGATCCGGTTGTGCGTGGAGCCATGCTGGCAGACACCAATCGCATTGACTGGGTGACACTGGGTGAAGGCGTGAAGTTCAAACTGCTGCGGTATTGCGATGTAACCGGAGACTGGGTGCTCTACGTGCAGCTGCAGCCCGGCGTGAAGTTCGCACGTCACAAGCACATCACACCCGCCGAGTTTTTCATTACCAAGGGGGTGTTGAAATTCGAGCGTGGAGAGGCTGGCGCCGGTGTATACGGCTACGAACAAATCGGCGAGATTCACGAGGAAGCTGCGGGTGAAGGCGAGGTCACCGAGTTCCTCTATATTGGCCACGGGCCGGTGTCCTACATTGACAAGGACGACAACCTGCAATTCATTGGTGACGGAGAGTTCTTCAAACAGGCATGGGAAGGCAACCTGCCCCAGAATATCGTCGAGAGCTAAGCCGGCACCGCTGCACAGGCGCGAACACCGGTTACCCTAGGGCTACACATCGGCGGCTACTGTTGCGCAGCTGCCTGCATCTTTTCAACACCCGCCCGCCCACAGGCTTCGTCATGCACCGCAGGGGCTCCGGAAATGCCGAAGCCTCCAATGTGTTGCCCCGACACCGATTGAACGGGTACCCCACCCTGCACGATCGTCAAGGTGCCGAGCTGTGGGATTCCCATGGGGCGTGCACTGTCCGCATACTCGATTTTTGCCAGTTCGCTGGTAGCGAGTGCGGTGATAGCCGCTGTACGGCCCTTGATATGTGCAAAGTCAGCGGTCGCCAGTGTGGCACCGTCCTGACGGGCAAACACTTTAAGGTTGCCAGACGCATCGTAAATCGCCATCGACACCGCCCCGAGCTCATGTTGCGCCGCATATCTCTCACAACCGACAATCAAGTTCCGTGCCTGCTCGAGTGTCATAACCTCTTCCACATAGGGATCGGCTGCTTCTGCCAATACAGGTAGTAAGCCCAGTGCAACAACCAGCAGTCTTTTCATATCATCCTCATACTCAGTAAAACTCGCGGTTTTTCGTGGCGGATCTTTTCTTGCCACCGGCTACTGCGCGGTAAACCCTCCATCGACCGAGAGAACCGATCCCTGGCACAGCGTTGAGTCATCAGAGGCGAAGAACAGGATCGCCGATGCAACCTCGGAGGCCTTGCCAAGGCGTCCAATCGGCATGGTACCGCGCAACATCTCCTGAGCCTCGGCCTGGTCTGGCATCGTTTGGGTCCAGCGTTCCATCATGGGCGTCGCGATCACCCCGGGACACACGCAGTTCACCCGCACCCCCGTGGAACCCAGTTCGATAGCCATGTCACGCGTGAGGACCACAAGGCCACCCTTGGCGCTACCGTAAGCCGTTGACAGAGGGAACCCAACGAGCCCGTTTAGCGATGAGACGTTCACCACGCTGCCCGATCCATCCTTCACCATGTTTGGGACAATATATTTGCAAAACAGCCACGGACCTCTGAGATTCGTGTCGATAACCGAAGACCACTCATCAATCGTAGTATCTTCATACGTCTTGCTCAGCTCAATGCCCGCATTGTTAACCAGCACATCAACGTTATCCCAACGCTCAAACGCGGCAGAGGCAACCTGCTGCACATCCGCCTCTTGACGCGCATCACACTTCACGGCCGTCACCGCCGGCCCCAACTCAGATGCCAGCGCCTGTGCGCCAGCAAGGTTAATGTCGGCAATCAGTACCTCCGCACCCTCGGCGACAAACCGCCGAACAGTCGCCTCACCGATTCCGCTGGCACCACCCGTAACGATGCAGCGTTTTCCTTTAAGCCTCATACAGTTTGCCTCTTAAATACCAATTTAAAGAACAGCGGTAGAACAAACCTGAACTGCCACCTCTCATGTACCCCTGAAGCAACAGCCCATTGACTACACACATCGAAAAATCAACCCGAGTAGGGCGGCGTTACATGCCGCTGCGGCCAGAAGAATTGCAGGCTCGTCCGTGTAAAAACCCAGCCGCCCCGTTCCTTCCTGTATTCCTCATCATAAAGCGCAAACCAAAGTATGGGGTTCTCATCCGGCGCTACATGAGTCGCGACATCCAGGAGGTAACAACGGCCTTTAGCCTCTGTCGACGAGAGCAATTCGATCGTGTGGTTTGTATTGATATGCTGGGATGTGAACGGTGGTGCGAGATCCCCTGTGAACGTTTTGCGGTAGTTTTCTAGAACGGTGGGTTTGCCAGACCAGGAGCCGTAGGGGCCGTACTCGCACAATACGTCATCGGAAAAAAACTGAGCCAGTTTCTCGAAGTCTCTCTCATCCATGGCCATTGAGTAATCAATGTGGAGCTTCCGTATCGCCTCTACCTCCAGAAGATTCCTCAGTTGAGAAATTTCGGAATCTTCGAGTGCTGTGCTCATATCTTGAACCCCTGCCGTGGTTGCTGTGCTAACGCTCTACCATTTCAAACTCGATCTCCAGAGATTCCAGGTTTCGTCCGAAAAAGCTGGGAGAATATTTTTTAGGGGCTGCTGGATTCTTGAGCCTGATATTCCGCAAGCGCTGGACGATGGCCTGAAAACTGACCAACATCTCCTGGCGGGCCAGTGGCGCACCCACACAATGGTGCCTGCCCACACCAAATGCCAGGTGATTACCCGCCTTTTTGCGGTGGAGATCCACCTGTTCGGCGTTCTCGAAGATATTCTGGTCTCGATTCGCGGCACCAAAACGCAAACTCAACACATCGCCTTTGCGAAGAGCCACGCCGCCAACGGTCGTGTCTTGCGTCACCTCGCGAAACATTCCCTGCGCAGGAGACTCCAGCCGCAACACTTCTTCCACGAACGTCGGGATTAAATCGGCATCTTCCTGCATGGCTGCCAACACCTCCGGCTGTTCTGCGAGCAGGAGCATTCCCGAAGAGATGCCGGCAGTCGTCGTCTCATTACCCGACGCCAACAGGTCAATAGTCACAATGGTTAACAGCTCATTCATCGGAATCGGCTCACCGCCGTCGTATTCTGCGTTGGCCAACTGCGACAGAATATCGTCCCTGGGTTCTCGCCGGCGGAGGTCGATCTGTTCCTTGAAGAAGTGCTGCATTTCAACCACCAGCTTCGCGCATTCCAGCTCGCGCTCTTTGCTGATCATCATGCCGAAGGGTTCAACAATGGCATCAGACCACCGCTTGAAGACCTCTAAATCCCGTGAGCTCACACCAATCTGCTCAGCGATAACAATCATAGGCAAGGGGTGGGAGAATGCTTTAACAAATTCACACTCAACCGAGCCGGCCAAGTCGTCAATCAGGCGGTTGGCGGTCTGTTCAATGTAAGGCAGCATCGACCGGACTTTCGCCGTGGTAAACAGCTGTGACAACAGTCCGCGGACTTTCGTATGCCGGGGCCTGTCCGATGTTGAACAGGATGCAGCGGGGAGCCAGCCCTGCTCTTCGTAGACGGCTACCACCTCACTGGAAACGCCCTCGCTGTTCAGCGCCATGGGCGAAACACCGCTGATGAACAGATCCGGCTGGCGGATTATCTCGTTACAAAGATCAAAAGTAGTAACCAGATAAAAACCCGTCTCCAGCATGCGGTAGACCGGCGACTCTGAGCGTAATTGCTGATACAGGGAATAGGGGCAAGCCTGTACTGCCGGTTCCATAAGATTTTGCATAACCAACCCTCCCGCTATTTTACTCTGCGCGAAGACAGCAGGCGCGAATGGCTGCGACATGGCCGCTGGGGCCACCGCCGCAAACCATCAAGTCGTAGCGCGTTTTCACTGCCGATCTCCTCAAGCCAGCATGGTGGCCGGAGTTTCCAGAAAACCGCGCAGCGCAGACAGGAATCGGGCAGCGAGAGCCCCGTCGATAATACGATGGTCACTGGAAAGGGTGAGTGTCAGCATGGTTGCCACGGCGAGTTCGCCCTGCCTGACCACCGGCCGCTGCTCTGCGGCGCCCACTGCCAATATCGCTCCCTGCGGACTATTGATGATCGCATCAAACCGGTCCACGCCGTACATGCCGAGGTTGGAGATACTGAAGCTTCCACCCTGGAACTCCTCCGGCCGCAGAGTGCCAAGGCGAGCGCGCGTCGCCAGGTCACGGACCTCGTTGGAGATCGCCAATACACCCTTGTGGTTGGCGCCGCGCACGATGGGGGTTATCAAACCCTCGTCGAGAGCCACCGCAACGGCGATATCAGCGTCCGCATACTGTTGCACGGTATCGCCATCAAACTGCACGTTCACGCCGGGAACCGCTACCAGCGCGCAGGCACTGGCTTTCACCAGCAGATCGTTCAACGACACTTTTGCCTCGCCGTGCGGTCGATTAAGCTGTTCTCTCACAGCCAGTAACGCATCCACCTCCACGTCGACCTGCACACGAAAATGAGGAGCCTCGCGCTTGGACGCCTGCAGACGAGCAGCAATGGTCCTGCGCATGCCAGACAGTGGCTGCGACTCAACGCTTGGCAGAGCAGGAGCCTCCGCCCGCGATACCACGGGATTGCTAGCCAATGCTCGCGACGCAGCGGCTTCAACATCAGCTTTGCTGACGCGCCCATGACGCCCACTGTTGCGGCAATCCAGCAGGTTTACGCCGAGTTCAAGAGCCAACCGGCGCGCCACGGGCGTCGCGAATACGGCACTGTCGTCGCGCTGGGAACGCAGCTCGGGACGAGCCGCCGAATACGACTTTTCAAGGCTACGGCCGTTGGCCTCCAACGCGGCCTCGATATCCGCAAGCGTCACTCTGCCATGGCGCCCCGAGGCCACGACCTGATGCAAATTGACACCCTGCTCACGCGCGACCCGCCGCGCCACCGGCGTAGCGGAGACACCGCTGTCATCCGCCCCCGCCGCAAGCTCTGCGGGCTGGCTACTCGCAAACGACTTAACGGGATTGGCAGCCTTGCGCTCACTATCAGAATCAGGAGCTGATACAGCTTGCGGTTCTGCTGCAGCGCTCTCGTCGACAACCTTCTGTTGCGGCGCCCTACTCGCGGCGCCAGCCAGAATTCTTTCGATTTCGTCTTCAGCAACTTCAGCGGGGGCGATCACCGCGAGAATCTCGCCGACAGGAACCATTTCACCCACGGCTCCCAGCAGGCGCCTTACGACGCCGCCCGCGGGCGCCGTCACGGTATTGACGATTTTGCTGGTTTCCACATCCAGGAGGTCATCGCCCTCGGCAATGCTGTCGCCCTCACTGACGTGCCACTCGGCGATTTCCCCTTCGACCATCTCCATACCCCACTTGGGCATAGTGACTTTATTGATCCCACTCATTTACTGCTCTCCGCCATCATGATCCCGAGCACTCGAATAACCAGCTCAGTTCAACCTCAGGACTACTCGTCGTCCACCGCCAGCTCGAAGGCCAGCAGTACATTCCCCGGCATATGGTGTACCAGCATATAGCCGGAATTCATCAACAACAGCCCATCCTGCAATACCGCGCCAGACCCTCCAGCCATCGCGCCGCCGCGGGCCGTGGCCCCTCCGGGTGTGGTGTAGTCGCGGACCGTATCGTGACGCCAGAGCACCTTGCCGTCTCGCAGGTCCTGAATACGGATATGGCCATCCAGGCTGCCGGTGACAACCAACTCATCTGTCACGGTGGCCGGTGCGCTGTGCCCAGGCTTGCACATCGGCCGCCCGTCACAGGATTCTTCAGCAGGCCATGCCCAAAGAGACTGACCGCTTGCTACCTCCAAAGCGTAGATACCCGGGCGCTGCTCGCCGTTCCAACGACTGCCGCTGGCCGTTGCGCTCAACTGCACGTCTTCGTCGTTAATCGGCACTATCACAGTACCTTTGGTAGCCGCCATGCCAAAGTGCACGCCGCCCAGCATTCCGCCACGACCGAGCTTGCGCTGCCAAACCACACCGCCATCGTCAGGCTGCAGAGCCCACACATGCCCGGACTTCTGCCCGGCGAGTAAATAGTCCTTGCCATCATTACCCCGGGACAGAATGACTGCAGCACCTATATCCATATCGGAATCATCGCCGGCTTCTTCGGGACAATTGGTTCGGTCTGCCAGCTCGCAGGCAGTGTTCCATGCGTCCCGACGGGTCTGGAATGCCCAGCGTAACTTTCCCGTATCCAGCTCGATTGCCAGCACCGCATCACTGGTAGCCGACGTTGGTGATGAGTAGTTCTGACCCGTGCCCACGTAGAGCACACCACGCTCCGGGTCAACCGTCGGGCTGTTCCATATCCCTGCACCGGATGGGGCGAAGCGTGCCACCCCTAGATCATTCTCACCAACCTGTTGGGGTAGCTCGGGAATGCTGTAGGTCTTCCAGCGACGCTGGCCGGTGCGCCAGTCATACGCCACCACTGAGCCTCGGAACGTGCAGCAGGGATAGCTGCCACGAGCCGCACTGGCGACCTCCAGGGAGGTGACTGGCACATAAACAGAATCACCATGGAGTGCCGGAGTCCCGGTAATGGTCGCTGCTGGGTGGTCGTCGACCTTGTTGTCCCAGCGCAGCTCACCGGTTCCGGGGTTGACCGCATAGACGTAACCCAGATAGTCACCGAATAGCAGCAGCGCCTTATCTTCCTCTGCGCTCGCCATAATGATTCCGGTACGCACTTCGCTGCGTGCGAAGAAACGCCAATGGACGCAGCCACTGTCACGATCCAGGGCGTACACGGTCCCATCCTGGCTGCCGACAAAAACACGCCCCCCTGCAATCAAGGGTTGCGAGCGCGCCCGCACGGCATCAGGAAAACCAAATGCCCACTTAAGTTGTAGTTGCCCGACATTATCGCGGTTAAGCGCCGAGAGTTCGGCGGTATAAGCTCGCGTATTAGCGGGCGTTACGCCCCAGCCAATAGTATTCGGGTAGGGTTGCGCTGCTTCGACTGAGGCCTGCCGGCACCAGAGCAAAGGCGGCTCCTCTTGCTCCCCAGAGGGCTCCTTGCCAGTGACAAAACCGATAACCTGAAGTTTCTCAGCCGCAGAAAGATGTTCCGACATGGGGCGCATCACGCCGTCATCGAGCACGCGTGCAAGGGCTCCTGGAGCCATATAGCCCATCATCTCCAACCCGGGTGCCTTGGGTACGCTACCTGTATGACAGCTCGCGCAGTGCTCGGCGAATAGCGCGCGTCCCGGATGGCTGGCCGCAGTCGCCTCACGCTCCAGCGGTGACGCTGACAGGAAGGACGCGGGCAGCAGAGCCAATAACAACGTCGGTACAAAACGGCGGAACACCATTCACCCTACCCCAAAACGGCCGCGCGCATTCACACGACAGGTTGCACGTTTCGCGTTAACGTCGATATGCGACGACTTCACGCACAGCTCGTTCAATATCGTCTTCACTGGGGATGTATAGATCCTCCAGCACAGGGCTGAAAGGCGCGGGCGTGTGCGGCGCAGTCACGGTTATGATCGGGGCTTGCAGCGCAGCAAATGCCTTGCGCGCTACGATACTGGCGATATCCGCAGCAACACTGCATCTCTCCCAGGCTTCGTCGACGATAACAATTCTTCCGGTCATCTCGACACTTTCCAGAATGGCTTCTTCATCAAGCGGTGAGGTCGTCCGGGGATCAATAACCTCGACCGAAATACCTTCTTCCCGAAGGCGATCGGCAACCGCAACTGCCTTTTGCACCATTGCAGAGAAGGCGACTATCGTCACATCCGTTCCCTCTCGGGGAAAAGAAGCCTCGCCGAACGGAATCAGATACTCTTCATCTGGCACCTCACACGCATTCTCAAACTGCAATTTGTGCAGCAGGAATATCACCGGGTCATCATCGCGGATGGCAGTCAGCAACAGTCCCTTTGTATCGTAAGCATTCTCAGGCATGACGACTTTCAAGCCAGGTATTGCGGTAACTTGAGGGTGCAGGCTCTGCGAGTGTTGAGCGCCACAACGAAGCCCTGCGCCCACCAGCGACAGAATAACCAGGGGAGTGTCCGACTTGCCGCCGAACATATAGCGAAACTTTGCCATCTGATTGTAGATCTGGTCAAAACAGACACCAAGAAAATCAAAGAACTGGAGGTCAGCTATCGGACGCAAACCGGTCATGGCGGCACCTGCAGCTGCGCCAATATAGGCTGCCTCAGAAATAGGCGTGTCAATGATCCGGCCCCGTCCAAACTCGCCTACTAAACCCTTGTAAAACCCGAATGCACCGCCAAAGGCATCGTCTTCGCCACTACACCCAGCCCCTCCCGCTACATCTTCACCCATAAGAATGACGTTCGGGTCCCGGCGCATCTCGTCCCGAACCGTGTCGTGAATGACTTCTCGTATCGTCTTGTTAGGCATAAAACAGTACTCAGTAGGTTTTATAGACGTCGGTATAGAGCTCTTCGGGGCCCGGATAAGGAGCTGCCAGCGCCTCCTCGACAGACTCCTCTATCAAGCTTTCGACCTCAGCATCAATGTCCTGGAGGGCTTTGCGCGTGACCGACTTTTCCTTGAGCACGCGGTTCACAAAGAAGGGGATACAATCCATTTCACGACGTTGCTTCTCGATTTCACCCTTAACGCGGTAGAGCTGAGGGTCACCGACAAAATGCCCACCAAAACGTGTCGTCATGGCCTCAATCGCAGAGGGGCCTTCGCCCTCCCGACCACGAGCTACAGCACGCTGCACCGCCTCATACACAGCAAAAAAATCCGTTCCATCAACTTTCTCAGCAGGCATGCCAAAGGCGCCAGCACGGCCGGCAATGTCACCTGAACCCACGGCATAGCTGACGCCGGTTGCCTCGCCGTAACCGTTGTTTTCGTACATGAACAATACCGGCAACTTAAGCACCACGGCCAAATTCATAGACTCAAAAACGACGCCTTCATTGGAACCACCGTCGCCAATAAAGGACACGGCAACACCGCGAGTACCCCGGGTCTTCGCACTGAGCCCGGCACCGACGCAAAGCGGCGCAGAACCGCCCACAATGCCATTGGCGCCCAGCATGCCCTTGCTCAGATCAGCGACGTGCATGGAACCACCCTTGCCCTTGCACAGCCCGGTCGCCTTGCCCATCAGCTCGGCAACCATGCCCTTGACATCACAGCCCTTGGCAATGGAGTGCCCATGGCCCCGGTGGGTACTGCCGATATAGTCCGTATCCAGCAGATTCATGCAGACCGCTGTGGCTATAGCTTCCTGCGCGGAGTAAAGATGGGTAAAACCGGGGATGGTGCCCTTTTCAAATTCCTGGCCTATCCGGGTTTCAAAGACACGAATGGTGCGCATGGTCCGGTAGGCATGCAGCAGCTCCTCGCCGGAAAACAGCGCCCCAGGTTGTGTTTTACGTCTCGTCATGGCTTGACCTGCTCACCTTCTGGAATAATGGGGACCCGCTATGCGCGGGCCTGATGGTATGTGGGGGAATAGCATCGCTCCTTGTCCTGCGTACTCCAAGCAGGGAGTGTGGGCTGCGAAGCGCCTCACTGCTGTTCAACGCTAAAGTGCAGAAGAACATTGCCGGGCATGCGCCCCCCCCAGAGATAGCCGGAATTGATCAACAGGCTGCCATCAAGGAGCACCGGGCCATCAGACTCTATGGCGCCGCCATAGCCTTCAACGCCCGAAACGCTGTTGAACTGGCGCGCTGTGTTGTACTCCCAGATCACTGCTCCTGTCTCGCTGTCATAAGCACGCAGGAAACCATCCAGAGATCCCGCAAACACCACGCCGTCTGTCGCGGTCACAGCAGCGGACAGCCCAGGATCACAGCCAGCCGGTGCGCCTTCAACACACGATGCCGCTGTCGGCGACTCCCACAAAACCTCCCCGGTTTGAATATCAAGGGCGTAAAGTCCCGGCCGTCTTTGCCCTTTGAACCGGTCATTGATGTCTGTATCTGCTATTGGCGCATAGAGCACGTCACGCTGGGGATCGACCGCCATACCCCAGTGCACACCGCCGTAGAAGCCTCCACGACCCACCTTGGTCTTCCACAGCAGTTTGCCCTCCGCAGACGGATCCAGGGCAAACACATCCCCCGATTTCTGCCCTGCCAACAGGCGATCATTGCCCTCCCGGTCGCGATGCAGAATCGTGGCGGCACCAATGTCGAAATCGGGACCGTCCTCAACAGGGCAGTTATCGCGCTGCTCAAGGTTGCAACTCATGTTCCATGCGTCGCCGGCAAGCGCCTGATGAACCCAACGCCGCTCACCGGTCCGCAGATCAAAGGCCACCACTGCATTGCTGGCGCCGTGGGCGGGTGAGCTGTAGGCCTCACCCGTACCGACGTAGAGCACGCCGCGCTTTGCATCAATTGCGGGGGTGTTCCACACCGGCGCGCCAGAGGGCGCCAGTATTTCGACGCCCCGCGCTGTTTTCTCCCCGGTAGCGACAGGCTCGTTGCCCACCACATGGTTCTTCCAGCGGACGGCACCGGTGTGCCGATCGAAGGCAACGACACCCCCCCTGAAAGTACAGCAGGCGTAGGAAGGATCAGCTGCAGTAGCCCATTCCCGAGAAGACATCGGTACATATAGCGTATCTTCATGAAGTTTAGGACTCCCGGTTATCGTGACATCGGGATGGTCCTGCACATCACTTTTCCAAATCAGCGTGCCGGTGGCTCCGTTAAGCGCGTAAACCTTGCCGTTGAAATCACCAAAGTACAGGGTGACCTCGCCTTCATCGCCCGCCTCATGAACAGAGACTGACGACCTGACCTCTGCATCGGCTGGGTACACCCAGTGCGTGCATCCCGTCTCGTAGTCGATCGCATAGACCCGGCCATCCTGAGTGCCGGTGTAGATAACACCGCGATGCACCGTCGGCTGAGAGCGGGCCCGAGTAGCACCCGGGAAGGCGTAAGCCCACTTTAATGTCAAGGTGGCAACATTTTCACGGCCAATACCGGACAAACTCCCAGGAATGCTACGTGGGTTTGTATCCCCCATGCCCCAGCTGGTGACAGATGTCCCGGGGGATTGCTCTACACCCTTGGAACAAAAATTGCTCACCGCAAGCTGTTCCTGACCAAGCGGACGGCCGCCAAGATACTCGGCAATGGCAATGTGCTCCTCCGCCGTCAACTGCGCCGACTGTGCCTTCATTACCCCACTGCTCATGGCATCCAGAATACTCTCCGGACTCATGAGTTGCAGCATCACCACGTGTGGCGCCTTAGGCGCACCACCGTCGTGACAGGCAAGGCAGTTTTTTCCGAAGAGGGCCTCTGCATCTATCGAAGCCTGAGTGGCCGAGGTGGAAGCAGCAAACAATAGACCGACAAGAACTCCGGATAACAGCCGATACACTGGACGCTCCTTTTTATGGTCTGGCGAGGGATTAAAGCATGGAAACCCCGTTTGACTTCCCAGCGACCGCCCTATCCGTGCGGCCGCTGGCAGCTCCCTACGGGAACATCAGGACAGAACCCTTCGCGCGAACTAGAAGGAGTAACCTACCTGGATACCCAACTCGCGTGGCGGCCCATAGGTGGTGAAGTTCCACAGGTTGGCTACCGGGTTGGCTGAATTACGATAGGTCTCATCAGTCAGGTTCTTGCCGTAAAGAGAGACTTCGAACGCGTTGTTCGGCGACTCCCAGGTTACGTAGGCATTAACCAGCGTACGCTGCTCAAGCTGAGTGTTCGCCTTCTGCCTCAGGATCGGGTTCTCGAGCGTACCACCCTGACCACTGGCAGGCGCCGGGTTGATCTCGGCTTCGCCCTGGTAGTGGAAGTTGATGTTGTAGGTAACCACTGCGCCACTGGACAGGTCCTGGAAGTAGGTAGCGCTTACGCCACCATTAAACTCAGGGGAGTACGGCACCTCGAGGGAGGAGAAGTCGAATGGTTGCGGCGCACCGGAAAGACCCAGCGTTGCGGGGTCGAAACCAGGATTGTAGCTATCGTACTCGTGATCCAGCCAGCCGAAGTTGGCATCGAAGCGCAGATTGTTCGTCGGCGCATAGCTCACTTCAAGCTCGAGACCTACCGCGGTGCTTTCACCTTCATTGAGGGCGATGGTTTCCTGGAAGTCGTTGCCGGCCGCGTCCTTAAACGCCACCACGGTATCACGCTGCAGGTTTTCGTAGACGGTGTGGAAGAGCGCTGCGTTCATGCGCAGTTTGCCATCCATCATATCGGCCTTGACCCCAAACTCGATATTTTCGTTTTCCTCACTCGAGTAAGGAGCGCAGCTGACAGGGCTACCACAGGTTTCCGAGAATCCGCCTGACACAAAGCCCGTGGCATAGCTGGCATAGGTCATCAGCTCATCAGACCAGTTGTAGTCCAGCACAACGCGGAAGGTGTTGGCACTGAAGTCCTTGCTGTCATCAATCACGTTACCGAACGCAGTGATCGGCAGCGGATTGGTGTGGGGCCCCTGGAACTGATCTACGGTGATAAAATTGCTCACGGGATTTTCCGCGGTCCCAAGACTCCGACGGGCAAACACCTTCTCGTCCTGGGTGTGTCTAAAGCCCGCAGTCAGCTTCAGCGAATCGGTGAGGTCGTAGGTGCCATCCAGATAGAACGCGTAGCTCTCCCGCTCCTGAGTGGTGACTTGTATTTCATAGGTATCACGATAGAAGTCGGCGGCTGGGCCGGCAAAAATCAAAAAATATCCGAGGTTACCAAACACCAGGAAGTCTACATCGTCCTCATAGTAGCTAGCGCCGGTTACAAAGTTGAAGGGGCCATCATAGTTGGAGGAAAGCCGGAGCTCGTTCTGCAACTGCTCACGCTGGGAATTTCTGCTGGCATCATACTGAGATGTATACGCTTCGCCGGTGTAAGTGCTGGCCAGCACTTCGTCCTGGCTGCGGGTGCCCAGGATCCATTTAACCGTGTACTGGTCAAACTGGAAGGTCTGATTCAGGTAAACCCCATCGGCGTCAATTTTATGGCCACCAGGAATGTCTACTACTCGAGTCGCCGTGTAGGACTGACCGGTGGAGAAGGGGTCGCCGTTGCCGATGCCGGGGAAACCTGCCAGAGGCCACAGATACGTTTCACCGCCGTTCTGGCTTGCTAGAGGTGTTTCATTGGCAGCTGCCACAGTATCACCGCGGTCCCTGACATATTCAAAAATAAGATCCGCAAGATAAAAATCGTTAGGCTGCCAGCGGAACTTCAGCTTCGCTGCCAAAACATCCTTTCCTCCAATGTCTTCACCACGCCCAACATCGGGGAAGGGCGAACGGGCAAGGTCATTACACTCAGCGGATCCCGGCTGTCCCGGGAAGGGGCAACCGAAACTCTGGAACTCGCCTCCTGCCGGCTTATCGTTGGTGTAAAAGCCGTCACTCTTGTCCTGAATCACTGCGAGCCGTGCCGCCAATGTCTCACCGAGGGGCACGTTGACGCTGGCCTTCAATTTCGTGGCTTTGGAGTCGTTGGATGCGAACTGCGAATAGTTGGCCTCTACATCACCAAAGAATTCGCCAAGCTCAGGCTTTTTGGTGCTGAACGCGATAGCACCGCCCGTTGTGTTCTTGCCAAACAGTGTTCCCTGCGGGCCGCGGTAAATTTCGACCTGCTCCATGTCAAACATTTCAACGAACTGCGACTGCACGTGGTTGAATGCAAACTCGTCCACCGTGATACCGACGGAAGAATCCTTGGTCACCAGAATGGAGTTGAAACCTGTACCGCGCATACCGCCAGCAATCGCATTAAAACCGGTCTGGGGTGTCAGGTTGACGTTGGGAGCCAGCTGGGTAAGTGCCGTAACGTCGTTTTGAAAGGTATTTTCAAGCTGCTGGGATGTAACGGTGGTTACCGCTACGGACAGATCCTGCTGGGCAACTGAGCGCTTGGTTCCTGTAACCACGATTTCTTCGAGCTGGGCACGACCGGCTTTGGCTTCTTCCTGCGCCACAGCCTGCCCACTGGCAATCCCGTGTGTCAGCGCCAGGCAGACGGCTGAGCCCAAGAGCTTCTTGTTGAAATTCGACATTGATGAGCCTCTCTTTTATTACACGTGAAATTATTGGGAGGTACTACTTCCGACCGTTTCCGCTTTGTATTAGCGTGCCTGGCGAACACCAGTACTTAAATATAGTTCAAATAAGAGCCGAGTCACAAGAATTATTTTGAAAATTATTCAAAGAAATTCTTGAGTTCATTGAAGCCTTTTTCGAGCCCGCAACTACTCTGGCAAGCCGGACTTACCCGCTTCGCGAATCATCGGTTGATAGTCCGCAAACGCGGGACCAGCAGCGGTTGCTCCAACGGTAAAACCCGCATCCGTCGTTAGCGTGTGACCCGTGGTGTAAGCGGACTCATCGCTGGCCAGCCATAGAGCTGCATTGGCAACATCAACAGCCAAACCCGGCCGTCCGCGTAGCGGCGATGCTTCGGCAAGGATGGCCTTGGCGCCCTCGATATCGCCGGGGTCGCCGGTAAGCACATTGGCCACCATCGGCGTTGCCATGGAGGCCGCTGCAATCGCATTCACCCGCACTGTGCTGCCAGCAAGCTCAGCCGCAACATTCTTGGTGAGACCCACCACACCGTGTTTGGCCGCAGTGTAGGCGTGAGGCCCCAGACCGCCCATCAGGCCAGCAGTGCTGGCCATGTTGATAATAGAACCGGAACGTTGCGGCACCATGACTCGCGCTGCATGTTTCGTACAGTAGAACGCGCCGTTTAGCAGCACATCGATACTAAAGCGCCACTCAGCGCCGGGTGTTGTTGCGACCGGGCCAACTGCGCCAACAATGCCCGCGCTGTTAAAGAGTATGTCCAGCTTGCCAAAACGGCTGACCGCAGCATCCACCGCGGCACTGACGCTATCTTCATCGGTGATATTGCAATGCACGTACATCGCCTGGTCGCCGTAGCTGGCTGCCAGCGCCTCACCCGCTTCATCCTGAATATCGCAGAGGCAGACTTTACAGCCCTCAGCGATAAACCGCTCTACGGCGGATGCACCGATACCACTGGCGGCACCGGTAATCAGTGCTACCTTGTCTTGCAAGCGCATGCTTTTCTCCTTGTGATTGAAGACCGGTCTGCCCGGCCAAATTGCACTCAGTCCCTGCCAACCCAATGGTAGAGCAGGTCATCCGGATAACGTCGACCGATTGTCTCGGCAGCAATATCGTCAAAACCCTGACTACTCGGCGATTCCAGACGGGTCCAGTCTGTCATTCCAGTGCGCCGGACAATGCGCCAGTCACCCTCGCGACAGACAAAGTGATCCAGATAGCGGCCACCGACAAAATAATCCATTTCGGTATCACAGGCATTGGGGGCAGCCTGCGGGTCACCTCTCGGACGCATGCGATGGTGAGCAGTAAAATAGGTTTCCGCCACAGCGTGATCGGCGGAGGTCAGTTCGATGAGGGTATTGCCAAGCTGGTGATGGGTGCGTGTATGACAGGACAGCACTCCCAGGGCAAATTCAACAAAATCCCGCGGGCCGCCGTCGGCGGGCCGAGGTGCATTGGGGGCCGAAGAGGGACCCTGATAGAAGTGATAATGCGCCGAGTCCGGATGGAAGACGCTGCGCAGCAGCGTCTCATCCATTCGATCCAGAGCGCGGGCGTAGCGGACGATCACTTCAGTGATCGCCTGCTTCGCCAGCAGTACCTGCAACGAATCGTTCATGTTGGCCATGAAGATCAGTTGAAGTTGTAAACCACTTCCAGGCCGTAGGTGCGCGGCGGACGGGTAGCAGCGTAGGACCAAAGGCCAGCCACTTCATAGCCGTGGGTATAGCCTTCTTCGTCCGACAGGTTGCGGCCAAAGATGCTGAACTGCAGGTTGTTGATTGCATAGTTGATAGAGGCGTCGACAATACCCTGGCTATCATTTTCAAGCTCATCATTGTTGGTAACGCTGGTTTCGTGGGCACCAATATAGCGGTATGAGCCGCGGACCCAGGCATTACCTCCCGCCATATCCCACTCGTAAGTGGCGTCGACGGTGCCGGTAAAATCGGGAGCCCGGCGGAACTCAAGACCGCTGAAGTCAACCAACGTACCTTCGGAATCCGCGAAGACGAAGTCATCGTACTCGGAGTCAAGGTACCCAAGGTTGGCGCGTACGCTGAAATTCTCGTTCAGGTACGCCATGACTTCTACTTCAACACCGCGAATGGTTGCCGTGGAGGGGTTCGCCACCACCGTCTTCTGCCCGGTATCGGTTTCACTGGAGGGTAACTGCAGCTCCTCCTGCTTGTCCTTGTAGTCCATGTTGAACACGGTCGCGTTCAGACGCAGGCGGTTGTCGAGCAGCTCAGACTTGATACCGATTTCGTAATTGTCAATGGTCTCAGGGTCGTATGGCTGGAACGCCTCTTCAACACTGGCAACACGGCCGTTAAAACCACCGGCGCGATAGCCGCGTGAGTAGGTAGCATACAGCATGATGTTGTCATCTATCGCGTAGCGCAAGCCTACCTTTGGCGTAAACTCGTCCCACTCTTTGCTGGGATGAGCGGTACGACCATCGGCCACAGTAAATACCTCGCCATATTGCTCGGAGGTTTTTTCATCCTCGGTGTAGCGGCCACCCAGAGTCAGCGTCAGCTTGTCAGTAAAGCGGTAATCCGCCTCGAAAAATGCCGCCATGGACTCGGTTGTCTGGCGCGTCGTTTGCGGGATGTCCGCAATCAGGCTGGTGAAGCCAGGGTCGAGGGGAGCACCGTTGGCAAGGTCTAGGAAGCCGATATAGCTGCGCATGCGGCTCTCATACTCGGAATCCCAGAAAAACAGGCCGCCCACCATGCTGAAGTCACCGCCGTCATCCCAGGTCAGGCGCATTTCGTGGCTATCCTGCTTCCACTCACCTGGACGGCGCGTGTGATAGAGGAGGTCCGGGGTACCGTCCCAATCCTGCAGGCTGTCTTCGTCAGACTCCCAGCGGCCAAAAATGTAGTCAAAGCGCAGCGCGTCACTGATCTCCCAGCGCGCTTCGACGATGTGAGTATCCGTGTCGAAAAACGCTTCCATGAAATTGTCGTTGAGATCATCACGCAGCGTCACGTTGGTGGCAAGGCCTGGCGCCGCAGCCGGCTCGCCACCGCCACCGGCAACGCCGTTGCGGTTACCGGTAATGGTCGTGTTGTTGTTTGGCGAGCAGTAGTTGTAAAAGATGCAGAAGGCCTGATCCTGGCGCGTGGCATTGACCAGTGCCGGTGTATCCTGGTCCAGACGCTCGCGGATGTAGGAGTATTCCAGCTCCAGCGTGTCAGTGGCGTTCCAGAGGAAATTGGCACCAAGCTGCTCGTAGTCCGCGCGACCCTGGTCACCGCGACGGGTGACGTTGTCGTAATACCCTTCGCCCTGATCGCGCTTGGACGCTGTCAACTTGACCGCAAGGTCATCAGTCACGGCAAAGTTGAAGACGCCATCCAGGTACCAGGTGTCATAGTTTTCCACGCCGGCTCGGAAGCGGCCGCCAAGCTCACCGGTAGGCTGGGTGCGGGTGATGTTGATAATACCGCCCACGGTATTGCGCCCGAACAGAGTACCCTGCGGGCCACGCAGCACTTCCACACTGGCGATGTCGATCCCGCGCATCAGGGCGCCGGCCGTGGACCCGATAAACACGCCATCGACGCTGACGCCAACTGCCGGGTCGAAGTTCTTCTCCAGATCCGCGATACCAACGCCACGCACATAAATTGCTGCCGTACCGCCTGGGCCCTGGCCGGTATCATCGATGATCACGTTAGGGGCAATATTGGCGAGATCCTGAATATCCCGTGCAAACTGCCGCTGGATTTCCGTCTCGCTGAGGGCGCTGACCGCAAGGCCGACGTCCTGCATGCTTTCCTCGCGCTTACGCGCGGTAACGGTGATCTCTTCCAGCACACCTGCCTGGGCACTGACCACGGTCGGGGCCGAGAGGCCGACCGAGGCTGCCGCGATGGCGGCAAACATGATGTTGCGTTGTGTTTTCATGGGACGTCTCCTCGACGATATCGTTAATAGTTATTTGCGGTTTGCGGCTGCTTGTCAGGGCTTCTTTCAGCCCTGCGGTGCCTGCAGGGGGACACCGAGTATCGGGTTGAAATAGTGAATTTTGACGTCGCGCTGGACTATTTTCCAAAGCCCATCGCGCCGCTTTACCATGTCTGTGTAGGTTGCCCCAACGATTTGACAGTCGGTGTCGCCGGTCAGCGTACCCACGCAGTCAACGTCACAGACGCAGCTGGCGTTGTCGGCGTCGGCAAAGCGAATAACATGATTGGTAGAAAGATGATGTGACTCCTGCCAGGCGGGCCAAAGAATGTCCAGCACGGCATCGCGAATCCCGTCATGGCCACTGAAAGAGCCAAACGGAGGGCCGATATTCCACATGCAATCCTCGCTCCAGATTGCGAGAAAACGGTCAAAATCGCGCTTGTCGAAGCCATGGCAGTAATCGGATGTCAGGTCGATGATAGCCTGCCGGCTTTCAATCTCATCAACCCGCGCAATCAAAGCCGTCAGCATAGCGCTGTCGTCAACCATCCTTTCTTCCTCGTGCCATTGTTATCGTTAAAACACTCGCAGCGTGCCGCGGTTGCATCATGGTAACCGCATTCGCTTGTTTGCGTCTAGCAAGTATAGAGAAATTTCGGGGAGAGTCAAGATGAGTTGAGAGCGCCGACGGGGGCAGGTCTCCCTAGCAACATGGGGACAGATCTCGCTAGCGGGATCTGTCCCCTTTTATGTCTAAGGCTTAGCTACGTGCTCCCGGGGCCCAAACGCCAGCAGCACATTGCCCGGCATGTGGAAGTAAATCCCGTAGCCGGAGTTGACAAACATCATCCCGTCACTGAATACCGGCCCTGCCGCTCCGCCAAAGGAACCACCGCGAGCCGTACCGCTATCCGTGGTCTGAAACTCACGGACGCTATCGAAGGACCACAATACATTGCCGTTGCGCTTGTCGTAGGCGCGCAGCACCCCGTCCATGGCTCCGGCAACCACAGCGCCCTCAATGGCGGACGCCGCAGCAGAAAGCCCTGGCTGACAAAACTCGCGGCCCTCGCAGATATCCGCGTTGCGGTTAAACCACAATTCTTCGCCAGTGCGGATATCAACCGCAAACATCCCGGGGAACATCTCGCCGGGCCAGCGCGGACCGCCATCAAAGTCAGACATCGGCACGTACAAGACATCGCCATCCACGGCCATGCCGAAGTGAACACCGCCCTGAATGCCGCCGCGTCCAAGCTTCCTGCGCCAGACAATCTCCCCACCCTTGTCGGGGTCGAGAGCAAAAATTTCCCCGGACTTCTGCCCAGCCAACACCAGGTCTCGCCCGTCCGAGGTCTTGGCAAGGATCGTCGCCGCGCCGAAATCATAATCAGGGCCATCTTCTGGTGGGCAGTTAATACGGTCCTCGGTTTCACAGCCCATGTTCCAGGCATCACCCTCAGTCATCTGCTGGCTCCAGACGATGGCACCATCGGCAAGGCTTAGCGCGAGAATTGCGTCACTGGTGTCGTTGGCTGGGGAGGAGTAATTCTCACCCGTTCCAACGTACATAACGCCGCGAGCAGGATCCAGCGCCGGCGTATTCCATACCGGTGAGCCAGAGGGGGCAATACGATCAGTGCCTACGGCGTTTTTGCCCACCACAGCCGGCTTCTCCGCAATGGTGTAACTGATATGAAGTTTTTCTCCACTGCGCGCATCGTAGACTGCTACTCCGCCACGGAAGGTGCAGCATGCATAGCCAGGGGCCGCCGCCGCAGTCACTTCCAGTGACGACAGGGGCACATACAGGCGGTCACCGTGCAGTGCCGGCGACGCCGTCAGGGTCAGACTCGGATGGTCATCGGGACGATCGCGCCAGACCAGCTCACCGGTAACGGCATTGACCGCATAGACATTGCCCACCAGGTCGCCAAAATAGAGCAGCGGCGCGGCCGTGGCGCTCTGCTCCCAGTCTGCCACAACGACCCCATTGCGCACTTCGGCAACGGTGGCAAAGCGCCAGCGGATGCAGCCGGTCTCCCGATCCAGGGCGTAAACGGTGCCGTCCTGGCTGCCGACATAGAGGGCTCCGCCGGCGATCGCCGGCTGGGACCGCGCTCGCAGCGCTCCAGGGAAGGCAAAGGCCCACTTCAACTCCATTGTGTCGAGGTCACCGGCGTCCATTCCCGCCAGCTCGCGATCGTAGAACCGATGGTTACCGGGGTTGACACCCCAGCCACGGGTGTCCGGGCGAGCGGCGAAGTCGAAGCGGGACCGTTCTGCGCTACAGATGGGCGCCGCGCTTTGCATATCCGCCTCCGCCAGGCTCTGCCCGGAGAGATACTCAGCCACCCGCAGCTGCTCTGCCGCTGTCATATCCGCAGCTTGAGTTTGCATCACACCACCCTGCATCGCCCGCAAAATTGAGCTCGGCGGCATGATTTCCAGGAGGCTGAACTGGGGCGCCTTGGCAACACCGCCCTCATGGCAACTGGCGCAGTATTGCTGATAAAGGGCGGCACCATCGCGCTCCCCCGTGGTCTCAGCTTCTGCGCCAGCCCCAGTGCTGCCAGCCGCGATCAATGCAGCCAAGATCCAGTGCAATTGCTTCATTCACTTTTCTCCACGCGATAGCCCGAGCGAGGAAAGTGCACAACCACTTCACCTGCACGAGCGTCTGTACGACGTATGGCAGTATCCTCGTGGGTGAGCCTGACCAGCTCTCCCACAACCGGCACTGCCCCATAATCTTCCGGCGTTACCGCCACACGCATACCCGCAGCCAAGCCGGGCATCGCTTCCTCCACCACCAGAACCTCAGTAACAGACTGCGCTTCTCGCGCCACGGAGAGCGCCGTTTCCGCATCCAGCTCCTGTCGTTCGCCATGGCCGAAACCGGCGATACGCGGCTCCCAGGCAAGCAAGCGCGGGAAACTCGCCAGCAGCGCATCGCCGCCACGAATATTGCCCCGACACATCCACACCGGGAAGTACCCCAGAATATCCACCCATGACGGCTGCGAGCCCAACAGGTAATCGCGGCCATCGGCAAGCATGGTTTCGAGCAGCTGCGCTTGAGCGCCAAACTGTGCGCGCAGGTGCGGTAGCTCACTGCCCAGCGAGGCAAAATTCATAAAGCTGAAAAACTCGCTACGGTCTTTGAGAATGGCCTCCGGCAGGTCACTATTGGTACCCATAGAGAGACCAGCTCCGGGGCGAAAAAACGCCGCGTCACTCCAATTGGCCAACGCCAGGCAAAGCCCCTTGCTACCTTGGGGAAACAGCGGCCTGTTGGGAAAACGCTGCTCCAGTTCGCTGGCGATGCGCTGGGTGTCACAATAGATATCGGCGCCAATCTGCAGCACGGGTGTCTTGCGATAGCCACCCGTAAGGGCAGTCAGTTCCGGTTTTGGCATCACCACAGGAATCTGTACCGAGTGCCAGGCTAAACCCTTGAGGCCAAAAGCAAGACGGACTTTTTCCGCGAAAGGCGAAATATCAAAGTGGTGCAGAATACAGTCCATCAGGTTCCGTTCTCCTATGCCCAGTAGCTGCGAGTTACCGCAGGCAGCGCCTCACTGCGTCTGCCCGTTCGCTCTAGTTCGCCAGCCGGCGCTCGAGCTCCACATGAAAATGTCGCAGGCGCTGCTCCTGTTCGCTCCAGAGCTGGCCATCAAAGCCCCGCGAGCGCATACCCTGTTGCACAATCGGCAGCAGCGCCGAGTCTTGACTCAGCACCATCCCGAGGTTGGCGTCTTCTTCAATACTGTAGTGCTCAGTCGCTGGACGCACGCGACCGGTAGTATCAGTACCCTCCGGCAGCCCCATCCAACCGGGCGGCCGATAGCTGCCATCCGCGACCGGGAAAATCAGCGTCATAGTGTCGTAATAGAAACGCTCCGGGTCGGTCTCGTGCGGCAGGAAACGCATCAGGAACACGGCCTCGGGGTGGCAACCGATCTGTACGTTGGGGAACACCCCTGTCGCCCAGCTGTCCGACAACTGCCCGTCAAGGAAACGGGAATAATCCAAACCAAGCCGCTCGGCACGCTGCCGCTTGCCCTGCTGAATGGCGTGGCGCACGTCAGCCGCTGTGCCGGTGAAACCGCCAGAATCGAGGCCCGCGTCCTCCAGCATCATTTTCAGGCCGTCGTTTACCGTGGTCTGGTCATGCATGCGTGGGCTGGGCTGGCCAAGCGGCACGATCATGCGGCTGGCACCATTGGGGTAAAGGTCGTACTGCACATTAAGGTCACCCATGACACCGCGGGTTTCGGGGTGCACGGCATGCAGGTGATAGCTTTCATAAAACGCTTCAACACCGACTTTCCAGTTTGCGCCCCACTCGCTACGCACGTGGCGAGCTACCCGCATGTCACTGATGCGGTAGGCCTCAAGATAGCCCTCCGGCAAGCCGATTGCCTCCTTCAGAGGCTGCTCGGGCTTGTCGTCCATGTTAATGAATACGATACCGGCAAGCGTGTCGCATTGGACAGGCTTGAGGCCCGGACGATGCGCCACCACTTCTGGCTTGAAATACTCCTCATCGGTGATGCGGCGCAACGTGCCGTTGTTATGAAAGCTCCAGCTGTGGAAGGGACAGACAAACACCTTGCGGTTGCCACGCTCATCCCACACCAGGCGCGCACCGCGGTGACTGCAAACATTGTAGAAAGCCTTGATACCCTCTTCTGTGCGGGTCACGATGATGGATTCGTCGCGGATGTTGAACAGGAAGAAGTCACCCACCTCCTGAATATCCGACTCGATCCCGGCAATAAGCCAGGAGCGAGTCCAGAGTTTATCCCACTCGCGCTGCATATATTCGCGGCTGAAGTAGCCCTCCTTGCCAGCGACTGCAACTCCGTTATCCACTTCGGGCTGCTTCGACTCCAGGGACTCCGCCGGCGCACCGGGATTGATCACCGCAATCGGTACACCTTTCGCATTCATGATAAGCTACCTCTGGCTGTCAAGTGTGAACACCGGCAGGGTTATGCTCTCGGACCAGCGCGCAAATTTCACACGCACTGTGAGCCCCACCGCTACGGCTTCGGAGGCACAGCCGACGACATGACTCATCAACGTCGGCCCCTCCTCCAATTTAATGAGTGCAACTACATAAGGCGCCTCGTAGGCCTTCGAGATGGGCCTGCGAACCACAGTGAAACTGAGGATCTCTCCGCGCCCACTGGCGGCTGCCCACTCCAGATCATCGCTCAGGCAGCTACCGCACATGATGCGCGGGTAAAACTGATGAGTGCCGCAGTGGCCGCAACGCTGCAGACGCAACTCCCCCACGCGGCAACCGGCGATGTAGGCATCGGCAAGAGCGCCGCTGGCGGGTTGAATACGCTCCATGTCAACCAAGCTCCTTGCCGAGAATAAGTGTGCTGTGGCTGGACATGATGCCGCCCTGCGCATGCAAAAGGCCGCAGCGCGCATTATCCACCTGGCGCTCTCCCGCCGTGTGCCGCAACTGCCAGACAGACTCTGTGAGTGCAAACATGGAACCCGGATTGCCGGGGTGGCAGTGCGACAGCAAACCACCATGCGTATTGACCGGCAACCGGCCGCCGGGGCCGATGCCTGCCTCGCTGACGAAAGCGCCGCCCTCGCCTTTGGCGCAGAAACCCAGGTCCTCGAGCTCTACCAGCACGGTGGGAGTAAAGCAGTCGTATAGTTGCGCGAAGTCCATATCCGCAGGTCGCAGGCCCGCCATGGCATAGGCTCGCTGCCCGGATTCGCGGGCGGCGGAGGTTGTCAGGTCCGCTGCCTGGCTGATGTGCTCGTGACCGCGCCCTTCACCCATGCCCAATACATACACGGGGGGGTGCTGGAAGTGGCGCGCCCGCTCGGCCGAGGTGAGAATAATTGCTGCGCCGCCATCCGACACCAGTGAGCAGTCGAGCAAGTGCAGCGGGTCCGCGATCATGCGGGAATTGAGCACGTCATCGACAGTAATCAGTTCGCGCATCTGCGCCGCCGGATTGCGCGCCGCGTGTGCCCTGCAGGCAACGGCAATCTCGGCAAAATGTTCGGGCAGGGTGCCGAAGCGCGCCATGTGCGCCTGTGCGATCAATGCGTAATAGGCGGGCACCGTGGGGCCATAAGGCTGTTCGTATTGCGGATGTCCGGTAGAGGACTGCATCAGCATCGCCTGATCGCGGGTGAGACCGCTGCGCAGGCTATCCGCCATTGCAATCACCACCACATCAGCCATGCCGGTAACAATCGCCGAAGCAGCATGATGCAAGACAGAGAAGGTGGTGCCACCGCCGGCACCCGCAGCAAAGCAGTAGCGTGGGGCGATGTTGAGGTATTCAGCAATGGCCTCGGCGTGATACAGCATGGGTTGCGCCATGCTATTGCAGGTCACCAAGCCGTCCACCTCCTCCTTGCCAATTCCAGCATCTGCCAGGGCCAGCAATATCGACTCTATGCAGAGTTCGGTGGCTGTTCTGTCTGGCACAACGCCGACACGCGTATCCGCCGCGCCAACAATCGCAACCTTGCCACGCAAACTGTTCACTGGCTGCCCCCCGCGCGGATCATTGAGCCTCCATCATGACAGTGGCAACGCCGGGGGTAACCACATCGCCCGCGGCATTCTTGATGAATACCTCGATTCGCACCTCACCCGCCGCGGGGCTGACTTCAATGACGGTCCCTCCCGAGGCCAGGGTTTCACCGATGTAGGTTGCGGCACGGTTGGAGTACTCTATTGACACCAGACGGCCGCTATCGCCCAACCACTCCTCCACGCACTGATGCAGCCAGTCACCCAGCATTGGGCCGGCAATCACCAGCCCGGGATAACCTTCCACATCCTTAGCGTAAGGCTCGTCAAAATGAATGCGGTGAGCATTCCAGAGCACAGCATTGTAAAGAAACAGCTGCACATTGTCGGGAGTCAATTCGCGCTCGGGCAAAGCATCGCCCACCTGCACAGAGGTCACGGGTCGTTTCTCAGACAGCGCCAAATTAATCACCTTAAAATACGTGTGGTTCGTTCACGGATGACCGGCTCACCCGCATCGTTGACGATCAGCATATCTACTTCATAGAAAATAAGTGGCCCGGAGCGGCCACGCTTTTCGTAGATATCCGCCAGTGTGCGCGTTGCCGTGAGCCAGTCACCCGCATGCACCGGCTTTAGATAATCGATTTTCAGGCCGCCGGCCATGGCCCGCTCCAGCGGGAATTTTGGCAACAGTGAATCGATCGACACGCCATCGGGGGTCAACTCTTCGAGTTCCACCACATCCCAGAACAACGCCACATGGAACATGGGCGGGGCCTGGTCTCCGTCGAGATATTTGCGCTGGCGGTTACCCGTTGCTATCGCGTATTTACGAATATCGCGGCGAGTGACCAGCTCACGGTGCGGTGTGCTCTGGCGGCCGATATTGGCCAGCAGTTCGTCACTAAGCAGAGTCGTCATACCTTCCTGTCCCCCTGATGCCAGTAAGGGTCTCGCAGTTCGCGTTTGAGAATCTTGCCCGTAGGTGCCTTCGGCAGGCTGTCTACAAAATCAACAGACCGCGGCTTCTGGTAGGAAGCGAGGTGTTGGCTGGCAGTTGTAATAATGTCCTGCTCGGTTGCCTGCATACCCGGCTTGAGCACGACAACAGCCTTTACGGACTCCCCCCATTCCGCATCTGGCACGCCAAACACCGCTGACTCGAGCACCGCGGGGTGCTGGTGAATGGCCGCCTCAACCTGCGTACTGTAGATGTTCTCGCCGCCGGAAATGATCATGTCCTTGGCGCGATCGACAATGAAGATGTACCCCTCCTCGTCCCATACCGCGACATCACCGGTGTACATCCAGCCGTCTCGCAGAGTGTCGGCCGTCAGCTCCGGCCGCTGCCAGTAGCCCACCATATTAGCCTCGGACTGAACCAGAATTTCACCCGGAGTAACACCGTCACGAGGCACCAACTCACCGCGAACGTCGACCAGTTTGATGGTAGTCATGAATCCTTCGCGCCCACAAGAGCTCAGGCGTTCTGGGTGAATGCCGGCAACCGCATTGCTGTGGTCTTCCTGCGAGAGAAAGCTCATGGTCATGCCTTCGGTCTGACCATAACCCTGAATGAGCGTACAGGGGAAAGCCTCCAGAGCCGCCTTTACCACACTGTGTGGCATGGGACCGCCGCCGTACTGAATATTGCGCAGGCTGCTGAGATCGTAGTCGTCGAAGTTGGCCACCGCCATCATCCAGTTGAGCATTGTGGTGATACCGAGGAAAGCGGACACACGCTCACGCTGAATCACTTCCAGTGCAAGCTTTGCCTCAAAGTTGATCAATACCAGCGGACAGCCATGTGCCATGTAGTTCATGGCCAGGCCTACGGGTATATGAAACATCTGGCCGGTAAGCATATACACGTCAGAGGGAACGATGCGCTCGGCTACGGTTTGGTTGATCATGCCGGCAAACAGCGAACGGTGGGTATGCAGCGCGCCCTTCGATTCTCCGGTCGTGCCCCCGGTATACAGAATCAAGACAGGGTCATCGTCACCCACCGCCGCGGACTGAACAGGCTCCTCTGCGCTCGCTTGCGACAACAAGGCCTCGTAACTTCCATCGCTGCCCTCGCCAAACGCAAAGGAACGCGGTATGCCCGCTTGCGTAGCCAGAGTGGCTGCCACGTCTCCATACTCGGCGGAATACAACAACACAACAGGCTCGCCACCACTGGCAATCTTGAGTAGTTCCGAACCGCCCAGACGCCAATTCAACGGCTGCACGATAAGCCCGACCCGAGCGCAGCCATAATACACTTCCATGTACTCAATGCAGTTGCGCGCCAGTACCGCCACACGCGCTCCCTTGACCAGGCCCAATTGATCTGTCAGGGCGTTACCCAGGCGACGTACGCGCTCATCCAAATCGCCGAACGTGACACGCCGGCCGCTGGAAACGTCAATCAACGCTTCACGGGTGGGCTCCAAACGCGCCGTTTTTGCCGGGATTTTGCCAATATTCACGCCCACCCTCCGTCAGTAGCTTTTGTCGAGCTCAAGGTGCCGCGCCAGCAGCTCCCAGCGACCATCACGCTGCACGACACGGTCGTGATAAACGCCTGCGGTCAAAAGCGAGATGACTCCTTCTTCTGTGGCAAACAGGGTCAGGTTGGAAATGACCGGAATGCTTTCATCATCACGCTCGCTCTCATTGGGGAAAAAGATATTGGACACGACATGCCGACGCTTATCCGTTTGCTGCGCCATGGCCCCGGTCATCAAATCCATGATGCCCTCACGGGACTCAAACGGGCCAACAAGGTCTCCTCCGGCAATACGCATGCTAAAAGTAGCATCATGCGCAAAGCTTGCCGCCAGCATCTCCAGATCGCGCTCGTCCAGCGCGTATGCAGCTCGCGAGAGCAACTCGTGAATCGCGAGTTTGTCTTCCACTTCAGGCATCGTCGTCATACGGTATCCTCAATACTCAGAATATCCAGTGAGCAAGACCATCTCAAAGAGCCGCTGTCAGTCAACTAACCATCCCGCTCAATGATCCCGCAGGACTGGCAGAAATGCGGTTACGATGGACCGCCCCAAGGCTCCACACTGCAAAGACCTGAGCAGCTCCGTTACCGAAGCCTGAAACCAAGCGCGTGATGGGGCACTCGCAGCAATGAAATAGCGTTATTGTTTTCTCATCATGCTTCACAAAAAAGCATAAGCACATCTTGAACATTGTTCAAGATGTTTATAGAGATAAATCGAGGCAAACTCATGGTCGGTTTTGCCGTGAACTGGTAAAGTCACGAAATGACAACCAGCCCAGCAAAGACACCCATCCGCAACCAGCTTGCCGCTCGAGCTACACCGGCACCCCGGCGCGACGCGCGCGGGGAGAAACGCCGACGCCGCATCTACAAGTCACTGCATGACTGCATCATCAGCAAGGGTTATGTGAAAACGACACTCGCGGATATCGCCGAAAGTGCTGGCATGACCGCGAGCCATTTGCTCTACTACTTCAACGGCAAAGAAGCAATTCTAGAGCAGTACTTTGCTAACGTGGCCGTCCGCTTTCTTGAGCGCATTGAATCCTTTGCACCACACTCTGCCGAGCGACAGGTGCAATTGCTGGCGGATTTTTGGTTCAAGGGGGAAACCAGCACGCGCCTCGAGATCGGCTTCATGCTGGAGTGCTTCGGCAACGCGGTAAACGACGACATCCTGCGCGTTACCAAAGCGGATTTTGACAGCCGTTGCAAAGCGCACTTGGCCAATATTTTTGCCTCTGCCCCGCAGCTGCTGCTGAACAATGCCAACGACTCCGCTGAAATCGCCTATTCGATGATGATCGGACTGCGTTCAGCTGTCTACTTTGACGATGACATGAGCCTCGAACGCGCACACGCCCTGTTCACCCAAACAGTAAACAAGATGAGTGGCTTCGAGGCCTGACAAGGCATTAACGCAGGCGCGGCAACACGTTCTCTGCAATGTACTGCAAGCGACGATTTCCCGACTCCAGCGGTTCACCCGGAAACTGCGCCCAGAAGTGAATATCTCGAATCATGGGGTAGTCGGCGACCAACTTCTGCAGCTTGGCCACCGCCATATCGGCGTCCCACAGTTCGTACAAGCCGTTTTCGATGGCCTTGAACACATCATCATACAAGGTGGCCTGGTCCGGCGGACCAAAGGCACCCCACTTGATGTACTCGTTCATCTGGTAAAGGACGTGGTCGCCAATGCGCTTGGCCTCTGCTTCGGGATCCTCAGCGATAATCGCCCAGCAGCCCAATATCACGCAGCCATCCTGCAGCGACTTGCCTTGCGCGAGCAGGGCCTCGCAATACGTATCCAGGCCAATCCCACCGGTCGACAGGAAGCCGTCTGCCACCCTCGCAGCGCGCTCAATGGCAGGCGGAGCCATGCCACCCAAAAGGATTTTAGGCGTGTGCACGGGAGCCGGCAGCACCTTCAAGTCGCCTACCGTAAAGCGCTTGCCGCTGAAGTTGACCGGCTTGCCCGACCAGCTGCGGCGCAACACTTCAATGCCTTCTTCCACCAGGCTCGGCCGGTGTGATATCTGGCGGCCGAACTGTTCGAATTCGAGCTGGCGATAGCCGATGCCCACGCCAAGGTCGAAGCGCCCGCCGCTCAACAAAGACACCGTAGCCGCGTCTTCTGCCATGCGCACCGGGTCGTGCAGCGGCAGCAACATCAGATTGGTGCCAATGTGCATGGCGCGGGTGCGCGCCGCGATGGCCGCGGCAATCACCAACGGTGAGGGCGTATAGCCGTCGTCACAGAAGTGGTGCTCAGTCAGCCATACCGAGTTGAAACCCATGGCTTCGGCGTCGGCGATTTGCCCCAAGCGGCTAGCGTAGAAGCTTTCGAAATTCTCCTGCCAGGGCGCCGGATTGCGGAAGTCGTACCAAAGTCCGTAGTTCACATTCGCTGTCATGGTTGAGACCTCCCGGGCTCAGGCTAAGTCGTTCAAAAAGGCGAGTAGATCACGATTATAGTCTTCGGCAACTTCAATAAACGGCGCGTGCCCTACGCCTTCGTATTCAATCACGCGTGCGTTCGCGTTGTGCGTGCCAACCCAACGGCAAATATCCGGGGCCACAAAAACATCAGCACTGCCCACAAAGGACACAATAGGCATTGCCAGCCCGGCAAGCTGCTCGCGCTGATCCAGCGGGGCCAGCTGCGCCAGCGTCACGTGCGCCATGGGTGAGGACTCACAGAACACCTTCCACATCCAGTCCGTGATGGCGGGTGACACTTCCTTCGCACACACCGCGTGCACCAGGCCAGACAAGAAACCAATGCGGTCCGCCTGCAGCGCGCCTACGGTCGCCGCCATATCGGCCTCGGTCCCGCCCGCTTTGAAGTCAGGTTTCTGTATATAGGTGGGTGTTGCGCCCCCAGTCAGCACCAGGCCACGGCAGCGGCTGCCCAGCTGGTCCGCTGCTTCCACCGCAACAGCGCCGCCGAGAGACCAAC
>ERZ887849.170-NODE-170-length-69864-cov-16.544171_pt1 | contig 69864 bp, 64 predicted proteins | sample MGYA00521267_ERZ887849 | MGnify/ENA primary metagenome ERZ887849 (study PRJEB32303, sample SAMEA104408601) | aquatic metagenome | biome: Brackish water; feature: Pelagic; material: water | place: Baltic Sea | collected 2014-06-06T16:11:00 | depth 2,863 m ...
AGAGCGGCACCCGTTCAACCATCGCAGCTGGCGTGTACCACTCAACCTCTGAGAGAACCTCACCATTGGGTAGGTAGATAACCGAAACCCCCACGGTTGATATGTTGACAACCGACCTACCGGTTTCTATGGCTCTTAGCCGCGCGATTGCGGCCTGCTGATAGGTCTCGTCTGAGTAGCCAAAGTCAGCGTTGTTGGTCTGAGAGAGAATCACCTGGGCTCCCGATGTGGTGAGCTCTCTCAGAATCGAGTCCTCGGCAATCTCGAAACAGATAAGCGTCCCGGCAACAAAGTCATCGATCTCGTAGATTCCGTCACGAACTCCGAAGCTGTACCCCTTTGGGATCATGTCGACAAGGTCGGGGGCGAACATTCTCCAAAACTCACGGTCAGGTGCATACTCTGCAAACGGCACAGGCTGCTTCTTGTCGTAGTAGTCAACCGGACCTACCCCTGGGAGCCAGAGCAGGGTGGAGTTGAAGGACTCGTCCCCTCTGACCGTTAGGGTTCCAAAAACAAACGGAGCATCCACAGCTGCCGCGACCTCTTCAATCTTCGCTCTCGCGGTCTGCGACCTAAGCGGGTCGATGTCGGAAGCGTTCTCCGGCCAAACCAAAAGGTCAATCTCACCTGCCAGATCAGAGTCAAAGACCAGCTCGGTAGCGTCAATGTGGTTTTGCAAAATGGTGCCCTTGTCAACGTTCGAGAACAGTCCAGCATTGGCGTTACCCTGCACGGCAGCAATCACCTTCTCCCCCGCCTCTTGGGTGGTGAGACCCAAGGGGGTAATCACAGGAATCAGCATTGTTGCAAGAGCAGTTGCCACAAATGCCCGCTTAGGTAATTTGCGGTCCGAGAAGTGCTTCACAAATAGCGCTAGCAATGCCCCAAGTAGCGCCATCACGAAGCTCAATAGAGATAGCCCTCCCCACCAAACCCAGTTAGCAAAGATGCTCTCTGCCTGGGTCATCGCAAGCTTCGACCAGGGGAAGCCGCCATAGGGGAAGTTGTTGGCTGCAAACTCCCTGAAGGTCCATACCCCCGCTGCCACAAATGCAAAGGCAAACACTTTCACTCCCTTTGGCTTGTAGCGCTGATAGAGCCAGGACGTCAGCGCTGTCCCAAGGCCAAAATAGAGAGCCATCAGGGTGCTAAGTGCCAGTAGCGGCACTGGTCCCAAATACAGCGAGATCCACTCGATGTGGGAGATGTAAAAAGCCTGTCCGGCAACAAAACCAATCAGAAAGGACTTCCAGAAACCAACCCCGAGGGTGGCAAGAAGCACCAGAGCCGGAATCAGAGGCGTGAGAACCCAAATGCTCTCGGTTGGAAACGTATAGAGCGCTACTAAACCACCGAGGGCCGCTAGGGGCAGTCGCCACAACATCTCGCGCATGTGAACAGCCTAATTTCTATAGGTAGTAGCTGTAGGCGACTATGCCCCGCTTCACAAGGTCAATTGCGCGGTAGCTGGTCTCGGCTAGCTCGGGATCTGCAGACTGCGAGAGCTGATCTAAGAGGTCAATGATCTGCTTGCTCCAGCGGATGAAGTCGCCTGCGAGCAATCCGGCAAGTTTGAGTGCGTCATCAAGTCTGCTGCCTGTTGCCCAGCGATAGATGGCCCAGGTAAGGCCTAGGTCTAGAGGCTGCTCCTTTTTGAGGCGGTGACGCTCTTGAAGTTCCAAGAGGTCCTCCTGAATGTGCTCGGTTCTCTCGAGCGCATTGCGGAAGTTCCCCTTTGGCAGCTTCGGCTCAAACTCCCCCTCGTCCGAGCGTCCCTCATAGACAAGCGACGCAGCCATGGCCGCCATGGCCGCAGGATCTAGGTCTTTCCATGCTCCGTGATTGATGCACTCGGCGATTAGCAGGTCGCGCTCGCCATAGATCTTTGAGAGTCTTGCACCAGAGGTCGTTACCTCGTACTCGCCCTTTTCCTCGCGGAGGTAATCAAGGTCGGCTAAAAGGTCGCAGATTCGGTCGAATACCTTTGCGACCTGACCTGTCTTTTGGTCCATGTCTCTAAGCGAGGCATCTACCTCACGCTTGAGTTTGAAATAGCGCTCTCCCCACCTGGCATGAACCTCTCGATCGGAGCACTGATGGCAGGGGTGCCCGCGGAGTTCCTTGCGCAGTCTGCCCAGCTGAGATTCAATGGTGCGCATTTGCTTGGTTTGGCGAATGTCATTGCCGACTCTCACCCTTATTCGAGTGCTCTCGCGCTCAAGGTCGGAGATCTCTCTGCGGATACGTGCGTACTCCTTGAAGTCGCCTAGGTGGCAGGTCAACGCGTCCTCGTAGCCCTTGAGCGATTCCTGCTTGTCCTTTATTACCTGCGCCACTCCAACAACTGACCTATCCGCCTGGAACTGGGCAAACGAGCGCTCCAGCACTTCGCGGGCTCGATCTTTTCCAAATGCGGCAATCAGGTTCACCGCCATGTTGTAGGTCGGACGGAAGGAGCTGTTGAGAGGGTAGGTCCGCTTGGATGCGAGGCCAGCAACGATATTTGGGTCGAGCTGTGCTCCCCAGAGCACCACCGAGTGACCCTCGGTGTCAATGCCTCTGCGGCCTGCGCGTCCGGTGAGCTGGGTGTACTCCCCCGCCGTGATGTTGACCCTGGATTCGCCGTTGTATTTGTCGAGCCGCTCGAGAACTACCGTTCTTGCAGGCATGTTGATTCCAAGAGCAAGGGTCTCGGTTGCAAACACCACCCTCACAAGCTTTCTTAGAAAGAGCTCCTCAACGACCTCCTTGAACGCCGGGAGCATGCCAGCGTGGTGCGAGGCAAAGCCTCGCTCTAAGGATTCGAGCCACTCGAAGTATCCAAGGGTGTCTAAGTCTTCGTCTGAAATCGAGGAGCAACGGGCTTCAACCAGTGACCTGATCTCCTGCTGCTCTTCTTTGGATGTAAGCCGAATACCCGCGCGCCTGCAGTTGATGACGGCCTGATCGCAGCCCGCGCGGGAAAAGATAAAGAAGATAGCCGGAAGCAGCTGAAGATCTTCGAGCTTCTCGACAATTTCTGGCTTGTCTAGGCGGGGAAAGTTTCTTTGATTTGGGTTAGAGCGGCTATCACCCCTGCCCTTTCCATACTTTCCCCGACTTCGAATTGGCGAACGGGAACGGGCCTGGTGTTTTTGAGTCAGCTCTGGGTTGACCCGCAGCTGGCCGCTTCCGTTTTCGAATAGTTCCAGCAGTTCGTCACCGAATAGGACGTGCTGGTGAAGCGGCACCGGCCGATGCTCGGACACGATGATCTGAGTGTTACCTCTCACTTCTGCGAGCCAGGCACCAAACTCCTCAGCATTAGAGACTGTCGCCGAGAGGGAGACAACCTTTACGTATTTGGGGAGGTGGAGAATAACCTCTTCCCAAACCGCTCCCCTAAATCTGTCGGCGAGGTAGTGAACCTCGTCCATCACCACAAACCCAAGGTCCTTGAGTGTCGTGGAGGTGGCATAGATCATGTTTCTGAGCACCTCGGTGGTCATGACAACGATTTGGGCCTCGGAATTGTTGTTGTTATCGCCCGTTAGGAGCCCAACCCGCTCCTTGCCATAGCGCTTGACGAGCTCGGCAAACTTTTGATTACTGAGCGCCTTTATCGGGGTGGTGTAGAAGACCTTTTGACCAGAGGCAAGCGCAAGGTGAATGGCAAACTCCCCCACGATGGTCTTGCCGGCACCCGTGGGCGCAGCCACCAATACTCCATGGCCTCCCTCAAGTGCTCTACAAGCTTGCTCTTGGAAATCGTCCAGGGGAAAGGCAAGTTCGGCACTGAAAAGCTCAAACTCGGGGAACTTGGCCTTACTCTTTGCCTTTTTGTAGCGCTCCGCCGGGCTCGGCTCAGTCGAGCTCGAGGTCATCGGCGCCCACCAACTTAGCTAGTTTGCGTTCCCTGCGCTTGTCGTTGGCCATCGCAATTCCGATTGCCGAGAAATAAAGGGCACTCAGTGGAGCCATGAGCAGGAACATGGTCATTGGCTCGGCAGTTGGGGTCGCGAGTGCTGAGACCACGGCAATGATGAAAACAGCTAAACGCCATGACTTCAGGATTCCCCGACCGGTAGCAAGACCTGCAAAGTTTAGAAGCACCAAAACCACTGGCATCACAAACGCGATACCAAAAATCAGCAGAATGCGAATGGCGAAGAGGATGTATTCGCTCGCGTTAATAACGTTAGAGCTTCCTTCAGGGGTGAAGCCGATAAGAACGACCACAAACCCCGGTAGTGAGGTCCAGGCTAGGGCTGTACCCGCTAAGAACAGCGGTACAGCGGCGACGGTGAATCCAGTCGCGTAGCGCTTTTCCTTCTGCTTTAGCCCGGGGGCTATAAAGGCCCAGAAGTTCCAGAGCCAAACCGGTGAGGTGAGTATCACTCCGAGGAAGATTGAGATTTGAATGCGCAGGTCAAAAGCGGAAACCACGGTTCCGAAGTTGACGATCGCTTCGATGCCCCGTCGCTCTGTCACATCAAGAAGCGGCTGCTGGAGAATCTTAAAAACCGGGTCGAAGAGGAACCAGCCAACAACTGAGCCAGCCAGAATAAAACCCGCCGACCATGAAAGACGCTTTCTCAGCTCCCTTAGGTGGGAGCCAAGGCTCATTCGGCGCTCTTTGTCTTTGCGCCGGGCCATTAGTCTTGCTTCTTCTCGCTCTCGCTGGCCTCGTTGGCGACCTCAGTGGGCTCGCCGTTCTTGTCGATTTCCTTCTTGAAGATGCGCATCGACTGAGCCGCGCTCTTTGCTAGAGCTGGAAGCTTCGGCGCTCCCCAAAGCAACAGGACGATTGCAAGAATGATGATCCATTCCCAGCCTTGAAGTCTCATGCCTACCTCTTATCTATTTCGATCTCTCGAATCCGCTGCACCAGTCTACGCTGTCGGGCCTCGGCTTTTCGTGCTCTTGCACGTTTGAGAGCTTGTCTCTCTGTAATAACTCTAACTAGGTCCGAGCGGTTGGTTGGCACCGCGGGGGTCGGATCGTTATGTTCGGCCGCAGCGATATCGGTGATTAGCCCTTTGGCTCGATCCAGCTGAGCTTTGAGGGCCCGAATCGCCAAGAAGATGCGGTAGCCGCTGAGCCCGAGTGCGTATAGGCCACCCAGCACGGCGACCCAGATTGCGATGGTGGTCAGGTCCATCAGTCCTCGTCTCCTGGCGCACTGGCACCTGCAAGGGCACGCTGCGCAAAGTCTCTGACCGCTGACCTAGCGCTCTCTGGGGCAATCACCTTCACCATGCCACCATACTTTGCCACATGCCTGCCAAGGGCTGCCAAGTTGCCGACCCGTATCGAACCCTGCAATTGGTCGCCAGTTCGCTTTGTGTTACCTGCCACTGGAAAGTTCCAGAAAATCTCCGCCGCTTCGGCGCTCGCAGTTACCTCCACAATCTGCTCCTCTGTGACCTCGCCAAAGACCTCCTGGGGAATCGGAAGGCCCTTTGTCTTTTCAGGAATGGAATTGCCGGTGATGCTAAGACTTTGGATCCTGTCAAGTCGGAAGGCCCTCAGCTCACCACTTGTTCTGCAGAAACCGCGCAGGTAGTGGCGACGGCCGATGAAGTCGATCCGGAGCGGGTCTATGGTTCGCGAGGACTTGGCTCCGGTTTGATTGATGTATTCGCACTCAATAGCAAGCTCCTTGCTCATCGCCTCCTGCAGAGTCTCAATCTGCTCGGTTAGGCGCGATGGGATGTGGGAGGTGGCCGAGGCTGGTGAGCTCTCACTGATTAGTGCCCTAAGAGCCTGCAGGTCTGCATCAGCCTTGAACTGCGGAATTGCGGCTAGGTAGTCCAGGCCAATTGCAATAGAGCTCAGCTGTCTCCTGGACAGTGAAGGCGGTTCGCTCAGGGATGACATGCCTTGCGAGAGCGACACGTAGCCCTCGGCAAGCTCTTCAACGTCAACATAGAAGTGGGTCTCGCAGTTCTTGACGTCCTCACTATTCGCAACGGCCATGACGGCTTTCTCGATGGCCGCCTCACTAACCTCGAATAGCTCAGCGAGGTCGCTCACCCGCTGGTCGCCATCGCGAAGCACCGTCCCGACAATTGACAGTGAGAGGTTGAATAGCTCAACGCCATCTAATTCCTGCTTAGGCATGAGACGCAATCACCGCCTCAAATCCCGCTCTAATTCGATCAGCCAAAGACTTTGGGCTTATTACCTTTAGGTCCGCTCCAAACTCCATGAGGTCCTCGGCCATCAGCGCCTCATCCATGTAGTTGAGCTCCACCTGCTCTCTTTCTGAGCCAAAGTGCCACCAGGCCTCGCTATCGGGGACTATCTCGATCACTGCAACATTCGATGCGGCAAAGGCAACCAGGTCCTGCTCAGCGCGGGTAATCACGGCCTCACTGGGAGGAGTAAATAAAGCCTCGGTGTCCCTGACCTTGCTAACGATTCTGCGGAGCAAGAAGTTCTTTACGGCCTCTCGCTCCTGGGCAAGCAGGACCCACTCCCCCTCAATCAGGCGCAACTTGAGCGGCTCAACCTCTCGCACAGACTGACTGCCATCGCTCTTGCGGTATTCGAAGACGACTGTTGTCGTGGCGCTGATGGCGTCGGCTAACGGCCCAAAAGATTCGTGCTTTGCAACAAGGCGCGGTGAGATGTGCTGCAGCTGCCTGTCTATCTCGACCATGCCCCGAGACTTCAGCCGGGTTAGGCCGCTGCGAGCTGCGCTGCCAAAGATTTGCGTGTTCCATGATCTTGCCGCAAGTTCCACTAGGCCAAGCTGCTTGGGGTTTAGCTCAAACTCTGCAGGCCAAACGAAGGCTCCACGGCTAATCAGATAGCGGGCACTCTCGCCCTCTTCGAAGGCGTCGTTGTTTCTTACCTCCAGCTGCACTCCCATGTTGCGCAGCGCCTTTTTGTCTCTGTCAAACATCTTCTCGAGAGCATCGCCACCACTTGATTCCCGATAGGCAGGCACAGCATCAAAGAGATCTTGCTTACTGAGCCCTATTACCGGTGAGGCAAGCAGACAGCAGGTCAGGGTAAAGAGGCGCTCAGCTGGAGATTGCTTTGCCACCTTGCCCCCTATGTCTTTTGGCTAGTCCTTACCCAAAACGTCAATTACAAATATCAGGGTAGAACCTGGTGGTATCGAGCCCTGTGCTGAATCGCCGTAGCCGAGATCTGGTGGAATCACGGCAATGACCTGCGACCCAACCTTGACTCCCTCAAGTGCTTGGACAAAGCCCTCAATCAATGAGTTAGAGGAGACGGTAAAGCTGGCCGGTGAGATGCGATCCCACGAGTTGTCGAACTGTTCGCCCTCCCAGGTCCAACCCGCGTAGTGAACAACTACCTGGTCACCAATCTCAATTGGTTCTCCAGTTCCCTCAATCAATATCGTCCTGCGGAACTCGCTGGGAGCACCCTCTGCCGGGACCTGAATACCTGGTTGACCCTGTGGTGCGAGGATCACGGTTGGCATACCGGCCTCCGCTGCCCTAGCGTCACCCACGGCTCTTGGTAGGAAGGCATCCAGCACGTCGAAGACAAAGATGATGCCATCAGTGGCCTCTATGCCAAGCGCTGGGATTCCTGCAGAGTCGTGTGCGGCCTCGGGGTTAAGTAGCACAGCAACCCTCGAGCCAACCTGCACGCCGGTAAGGGCCTTGCAGAAGTCCGGGCTGTTTCCCTGAACAAGGTCTTGGAAGATGTAGTCGTCGGTTGTGAAGTCGCTTGCCTGGAACTGCTCACCGGTTGCGGCATTGAAGCCTGCGTAGTGAAGCGAGACTCGCTGTCCACCCACGATCGCACCACCAGAGCCCTCAATGATGACCTTGGTCTCTACTCCTGTGCCCTCAAGCGGATAGGGGAAGCTAACCTCTGGCTGCTGACCCAGCTCTCCCGCTGCTGAAATCAAGTCAGCGGCGTCGCCGGTTGAGTATGGCTCGCAGTAGTTCTCAAGCTTGGTGGACATCTGCGCATAGCCCTGGGGCTCAGTCTCTGCAGCTGCGCAGCCCGCGATCAGCAACACGGGCGCAATAAGTGCCAGAAGTTTTTTCAATGGGTTCCCTTCGATTTCCTAATTCTTCCGCTTATCGGTCTCGGATGTGACCTTTCTCACGGTCTTTCTCAGCTTTTTCTCACCGATTGGCCTTACCCCCATGGCCTCGGGAAGCCAGGAGTCCATATCCGCGTCCGTAAACTCCGCCTTGTTGACCCTTCTGGTTCTGAAGTCCGGCAGCGTGGTGTCATCAGCTAGCCGCCTTGCAGTCATCAAAAAGCCGGTGTGGCCGATCATGCGGTGCTCTGGCCTAACGGCAAGGCCCTCGAGGTGCCAAGGTCGAACCGTGGTTTCAAATGCGCTTGGGTCAGTGAAGCCACCTAGTGACTTAATCTCCTCGACGGTCCTGCTCAGCTGCGTGACGGTGGCAACGTAGACAACGAGCACTCCACCCGGCCTAAGCGCTGCATGGACTGCCTCAACGCACTCCCAGGGAGCCAACATGTCCAGGATTGCTCGATCTGCGCTCTTGGCATCTATAGCCAGCGGCAACTGCTCCTGAAGCTTGCCAATCCTCACGGTCCAGTTCTTGGGCTCTCCATCAAGGAAGTTAGCTACGTTTGCCTTTGCAATCTGGGCAAACTCCTCGCGAACCTCGAACGAGTGAAGGTGGCCTGAGTCGCCGATTGCCCTCAGCAGGTACGCGGAGAGTGCTCCCGAGCCAACGCCAGCTTCAATTACGGTTGCACCTGGGAAAATGTCTCCCTCGACAATGATTTGTGCAGCGTCCTTTGGGTAGATGATCTGGGCCCCTCGGGGCATCGAGAGCACATAGTCCGATAAGAGTGGCTTTAGAACCAGGTACTTGTCGCCGTTGCGGTTTTCGATTACCGAACCGGAGGGAATGCCAATTATCTGGTCGTGGTGAATATCGCCCTTGTGGGTGCCAAGCTTGCCGCCGACCTCGAGCACGATGGTATTCATCTTGCCCTTGGGGCCGGTTAGCTGAGCCCTATCCCCTGCCTTGAATATCTCACTCATGAATTCTCAGTTCGTGGAGGTTTGTGGCAGACAGTCCAACCAGGGTGTCAATTATCTTTCTGTCGCTGCCACCGGGTAATTCAACCAAGTTTCTCACGCCAATTGCATGAGTTCCGGCGGCGGCTGCGCTGTTCAGGCCGGTAACCGAGTCCTCAAAGGCGATGCAGTCGATGGGTGCAACTCCCAGTTTCGCAGCAGCAGTCAAATAGGGCTCTGGATGGGGCTTGCCGTATCGAACGTCGTCTCCCGCAATCACAACGTCAAAGGCCGGGAATGGAATCGATTCGGCAACGGCGAGGGCCATCCTGCGCATCGACATTGTTACTAGTGCGGTCTTGATGCCGGCCTGCTTGAGTTCAAGGAGTAATTCAAGAGCCCCTGGACGCCAGGGTAAAACCTGCCTCAGCTGCTCAATAACTTCGTCAGTGAGGTGGTCGATAATCTCTTGGACGCTTTTGTCCTCGATGCCAAACTTTCGCTTAATTAGGTCCGAGGAGTCATACAGCGATGAGCCAATGACGCCTTTCTCGTCCTCGTCAGTCCAGATGGCGCCGTACTGGTTCGCCAGCCGGTTTTGGCTGATCGACCAGTAGTGCTCGGAGTCGACCAGGGTTCCGTCCATATCCCAAAGCACGGCGAGGGGGAAAGCGTTTTTTGACATTGCGGCAAGTCTAGTTTGAGGTGTGAATTAGAGTTTTCACCTGGAACAAAGGAGCTAGATGCTTTCCGGTCGAATTCTGGTTGTGGCATTTGAGGGTTGGAACGACGCCACCGAGGCTGCCTCGGGCGCCGTAAAGGCCATCGCCGAGCAGATCCAGGCCATGACCATAGACGCCGTTGATCCAGAGGATTACTACGACTTCCAGTTTTCTCGCCCAATGCTCGAGCTTGACGAGGACGGAAACCGCACCCTCAGCTGGCCAGGCACTGAGCTAATGCAGGCCTCTAAAGAGCAGATTGCAAAGATTCCAGCGCTTGACGATCTCTATTTGCTCATTGGCACCGAGCCCTCTAGGCGCTGGCTGAGCTTTGCCGGCGAGGTGCTGGAGATGGTTCAGGACCGCGAGATTGACTACGTGATCATGCTGGGTGCAATGCTGGCTGATGTGCCCCACACCAGACCCATGCAGGTCTTCCGCTCCTCACAGAACCCAGCTCTCAGAGAACTGTTTGACCTCGAACCATCTCGATATGAGGGCCCTGTGGGAATCCTGACTGTTTTGTCCCAGGCGTTTGAGGCAGAGGGCATTCCGGTCCTTTCGCTTTGGGGTTCGGTTCCTCACTACGTCCACAACACCTCAAACCCAAAGGCCGCGATCAGCTTTCTATCTGAGCTAACCTCCGTCACACCTTTTGCCTTTGACTCTGACACTCTTACCGAACTTGCTTTCGAGTGGGAGCGCTCAATCGATGAGATGGCCGAGTCTGACGAGGAGATGGCCGCCTACGTCACTCAGCTGGAGACCAGTCGCGATGAATTGGATTCCCAGCAGGCATCTGGGGACGCCCTAGCCAAAGAATTTGAGCGCTACCTCAGGCAGCGTCCAGACTCCCCGGGTGACCAGGGCTAAATAGCACCAATCGCAAGGCCGATCAGCAGCAGCGACCCCACCATTACCCGCCAGAGCACAAATGGCAAGAAGGAACCTCGCTCTAGATAGCGAAGTAGCCAGGCGATAACCGCATAGCCAGAAACAAAGCTCACAATCGTGGCAGTGATGGTTGCCAAGAGCAGATCCTGCGGCAAATCTCCAAACGAGCTAACGAACTGCAGAGTGCCAGCTGCCAGAACCGCGGGAATTGCGAGCAGGAAGCTGTAGCGAGCAGCAGCCTCTCTGGTGAATCCCAAAAGCAGCCCGACGGTAATTGATCCACCCGACCTTGAGACCCCGGGAATAAGGGCAAGCGCCTGGCCAAGACCAAAGGCAATACCCGACCCCACACCCAACTCGCTAATTGCCCTGCGCTTTTTACCGATGAAGTCGGCTAGCCCCAGAAGGAGCCCAAAGACAATCAGAGTCACTCCGATGACCCATAGCTGGCGAACATCGTTTTCCACCTGCTCCCTGAATAGCAGCCCTAAAACCGCGATCGGAAGCGTTCCCACGATTATCAGCCAGCCCATGCGAGCCTCTCCTGGCTGCTTGGACCAGGACTGAAACCCGGAGCTAAACCACGCGGAGACTATTGAAACGATGGTCTTGAAGAAGTAGCTGATCACGGCCAGCTCGGTGCCAATCTGAATGGTCGCAATGAAGGCGGTCAACTGAGGTTTGCTGAGCTCACTGAGGCCCATCAGCTCCTGCGCGATTTGAACGTGGGCTGATGAAGATATGGGCAGAAATTCTGTGAGGCCCTGAATTAGTCCCAGCAGTATGGCTTCAAAGAAACTCACTGCTCTTCGGCCTGCTCGAAAGGCAGATACTCCCCGTAGGTCTGCTGCAGCGCCTCTTCATAGCCGAGGAATGCCTCTTCAAGCTGATCGTAGGCAAGGTTGAGCGCTTCGTCGTTTCCCTCGCGCCTGGTGGCGGAGGCATCAAGGTGCCGCTCTAGCGCGGAAACCAACCTCTGCAGGGCAACTGCTGGATCCTCATGCATATCTAAAAGCTATCGCTTCGCCTGCAGCTTTCCAAGTACCCCCGCTGTTTCTCTACTTGCTTTCGTGGTAGATTTCATCCTTGAGTCCGGGTGGCGGAATGGTAGACGCGCTAGCTTGAGGTGCTAGTCCTCGCATAGAGGGTGGGGGTTCAAGTCCCCCCTCGGACACAACAAATGACTCAGTTAGAATCGGCAAGTGACAGATTCCCTCAGCCCAGCAATTAGCTACTCGGTTGAGCGCGCCAGAGAGCTTCTCGCTAACCGAACAGCACTGATAATCACCGGAGCAGGCATCTCCACAGACAGTGGCATTCCCGACTATCGAGGCGAGGGTCGGGTTCAAAAGCACCCACTCACATTTGATGAGTTCATGGGCTCCAAGTCAAACCAGGCCCGCTACTGGGCCCGCAGCTATGTCGGTTGGAACCGAATCGCAAGTGCAAACCCGAATCTGGGTCACCAGGCTATTGCCGATGCCGAAAAGCGAGGGGTCATCTCATCCGTGATAACTCAGAACGTTGATGGGCTCCACCAAAAGGCTGGATCGAGGTCTGTATTAGAGCTCCACGGCCGACTAGATCGTGTGCTGTGCGTGGGTTGTGGCGACAGCTTCTCCCGTCTCGAGATGGATGAGCGCATCGCGGAGGCAAACCCGCAGCTAATCAGGGACTTCAGCGTTGAGTTCTCCCCCGACGGCGATGCCGAGGTTGAGGTGCCAGAGGGCTTCACAGTCCCAGACTGCAGCTGCGGATCTCACTACAAGCCAGACGTTGTCTTCTTTGGTGAGCAGGTGCCAAAGCCCAGAGTTGCCGACGCCGAATCACGCGTGGCTGCAGCGGAGGCAATCTTGGTTGCTGGCAGCTCCCTCACGGTGAACTCGGGCCTGAGATTGGTAAAGCGCGCGGTGGCAGACGAGAAGCCGGTTGTGATTGTCAATCTTGGACCAACCAGGGCAGATGAGTTTGCGAGCGTGAGAATCAATGGTTCAACTACAGATTTGCTAGGTGCGATTCTTGGCTAACGAGACGGTACTGGGTCTTTTTAGGCATGGCCAGACCGATTGGAACATAGACCTCAGACTGCAAGGCACAGCGGATATCCCCATGAATCAGGTTGGCATTCAGCAGGTTCAGCAGGCTGCGCTTCACCTTCCCACAAAGTGGGACATCGTGCTCTCCTCTCCCCTGGAGCGGGCCAGGCACACAGCCGAAATTCTCGCTGAGCGAATCGGTGCCAAAGAGGTGATGCAGGACGACTTGCTCCTGGAGCGCGCCTTTGGAATCGGTGAGGGCATGCTCTACACCGAGTGGCATGAGAAGTACTCCCAACTCGACGAGATCCCCGGTGCCGAGTCAACACAGGCCGTCACGCAACGCGCCAGGCTGCTGCTTTCAGAGGTGACCAAACGTCACACCGGCGCTCGCGTTCTCGCCGTTAGTCATGGTGCGCTAATTAGGTTTGTGCTCTCCGAGGTAACGGATGGCAAGGTCCCACCCAAGGGTGAGAGGTTAGAAAATGCCTCGCTGCATGTGTTGCGCGCTCAGGAGAGCTGGACCTTAGACGCCTGGGCTCCAAAACCCTTAGGAAGCAGCTAGCTCCTCACAAAGCTCAATAAAGAGTTCCGCACTGTCTTCCCAGGTAAAGAACTCGGCCTGAGTCAGGCCAAGATCGCTGTGGAGCTTCCAGTCTCGCTTTACCCCAAGTCTTTTCACCTGCTCCGAGAACGCAATCGCATCTGTGGCCGTAAACCGCAGCCCGGCAGGGCCCGCAACCTCATCGAAGATGGGTATGTCGCTAAGAATTACAGGACAACCGCGCTCCATTGCCTCAACGACGGGAATCCCAAAGCCCTCATCCATTGATGCGCTCACCAGCGCCTTTGCCGCGTGCAGCCACTCGTGGTATTCGTCCCTGGTGACACCGTTTTCAAACCGCACATCAGCCCCGACCTCATCCGCAATGGCTTGCAGCTCTGCCTTGCGCTCAGCTGTGATTCGGCTTAGCAGAACGAGAGTGTGATCTGAGAGGTACTGCATGCCCCTGATGAGCGTCTCGACGTTTTTGTAGCCAATGAAGCTGCCCATGTAGACCAAGAACTTTGAATCGTGGCGGTTTGCCTTCTCGACTCGCTCGGGGGCCTGGGCGGCGTTGTGGATCACGTAGATAGGCCGCTTCGTAAGTCGATGCAGGAGCATCTGGTCCTTTGTCGTCTCCGAGACGGTTGCCACGGCATCAGCGAGGTTAAGAAGTCTGCGCTGTGGCCAGTAGCTCAGGTGATACAAGAACCAAACGATGCGGATAAATAAATTGAAATTTGCGGGAGGAGTGCGGTGGCGATAGTAGATCATGTCGTGGAGCGTGTAGACCAGCTTGAAGTTTCTTCCCAAGCCGCTGGTGGTTTGCATTGGAGAGAACAAAACCTTGATTCCCTCCCTGTTTAGCCTTCGCGTCGAAAAAAGCTCTTTCGGTGAGGCAACTGGGTTGGTGAAATAGATGCGAAGCTGGTCGCTTTTTGGCAGCAGGTCAGCCTTATGCTGACTGTCGACCATCACCGTAAGAGGGGTCAGATTCAGCACCTCTTCAATCAGCCCGAGGGAAAAGCTGGTGATGCCATCTGGCTTGGTTGGGTTTATGTACCTGCCGTCAAACCAAATACCCTCCATTAGGCCACCAGGTATTCGCTTAGGTGGCTGGCAACCTCTGAAGGTCGCTCGTAGTGGGTTAGGTGCCCAACGCCCCTGAGAACACGAAGGTCGGCCCCGGTCACCCTTGCAAGCTCAAGTTGGCCCTGCAAAGGTGCTACGACGTCCCTATCCCCCGCAATCGCAAGTAGCTTGGTGGGGAGACTTTCGGCATAATCCAGAACGTTGCCGCCTCTAGCTGCCCGATAACCCTCTGCGACCACTCGGTTGCTCTCGAAAACCGAAAAGTAACTGGAGTGCTGTTTGTGGATAAACCTTCTGACACCTGGGTTCCTGGTCTTTGCAAGCGCGACGGACATGCCTCTAACCACCGCCTGTGATGTAAGGAGGTTCGAGCCTTCGCGGGATCCGAGTTCGTAGTAGCGGTCGGCAAGTTTGTTAGCTTTCGAGCCAGCTTCGCTAGCGCGAGTCGTGATGGGGTTTTGCAGGGCGACTTTCTCGATTTCCAGGCCTTGGCTAAATGCGGATGCCACAACAAGCGAGCCAAAGCTGTGACCGAGAATCAGGTCATAGCCACCGGAGGCCTTCACGAAATCAACTAGCCAGCTTGCGTAGTTATCGAGGTTGTGCTCAGAGTCCAAAGCCGGAGTCTTTCCAAACCCAGGAAGGTCGGGAATTGTAAATCGCACCTGTGGCAGAGCTCCCGCCACCCCAAGAAGTCCGTGGTGATCGCCTCGAAAGCCGTGAATAAGGAGAACCCGCGGCCCGCCGTCACCAAGGTGCCAGGTGGCGGTTGAACCGACATCTCTTCGTTTGAGCCTTAGTTCGGCAAGCCTAAAAAGGCTTTGCGGAGAACTTTTCAACACCTGCACGGCACAAGTCTAGGTTCCTCTAAGCCCTGCAATAGGGTGCTCTCAGGAGATTAAGAACTTGCTCGATTTTGACTTTGACCCCCAGATGCCAGCTTGGGCCAAGCGCCTGGCGGTATTTGACCTGGAGACCACGGGTCTGGATTTGAATACCTCAAGGATTGTGACCGCGTGTGTCGCGGTCATCAATCAAAACGGTGAGACTGAGAGCGTCTCCGAGTGGCTTGTAAACCCCGGCATCGAGATCCCTGAGGCGGCAAGCCGTGTCCATGGCGTGACTACGGAGGTGGCGAGGGAAAAAGGCGCTGAACCGGCCATCTCTGTCCGAGAGATTGTCGAGCTACTGAGAAGCCTGAACCTTGAGATGCCTCTGGTTGCCTTCAATGCCTCCTATGACTTCAGCATCCTGCGCTCAGAAGCCCTGAGGTACTCGCTCGAGCCACTTGACCCAAAGCCCGTGATCGACCCCCTAGTTATAGATCGGAAGCTTGAGAGGTACCGCAGTGGCAAAAAGAATCTTGCGACTTTGACGGCAATCTACAAAGTCGAACTTTCCGATGCCCACAACTCAACCGCAGATGCTGTTGCTGCTGGCCAGCTTGCTCAGCGGATGGCCGCAAAATACCCGGAGCTGGACATCGATCTCGGCGAGCTCCACGACCTCCAGGCTCGCTGGGCCGACGAGTGGCAGCTATCGATGCAGGAGTTCCTTAAAAAGCAAAACCGCCCGGATTTCCGGGCGGAATTGGGTTGGCCAATAAAGAATTAGCCGAAGTTCTTGTAACGCTCGTTGAAGCGCTCGACCCTACCTGCGGAGTCCATGATGCGCTGCTTGCCTGTGTAGAACGGGTGGCTAGCGGAGCTGATCTCAACGTCATAGACCGGGTAGGTGTTTCCGTCTTCCCACTCCATTGTCTTGTCGCTGGTGAGGGTGGAACGGGTTAGAAAGGCAACGCCGGACGCTAGGTCGCGGAAGATGACCTGTCCGTAGCTTGGGTGAATATCAGCCTTCATGATTTCCTTTTTTGTGAGTTTCGTTGCTTTGAGCAACAGCGCCAAAGCCTAGCAGATTCGATTCCCCAGCGCTAGCGTGCGGTTGCCCTAAAGCGACCGTCTTCCCGCGTTACTTTAAGTGGGTATCTGAAGGTCTCGGAGATCGCCTCTGAAGTCAAGGTGCTTGCGATTTCTCCCCGCGCAACCACTGCTCCGTCCTGCAAAAGAAGCGCGTGCGTGAACCCGGCAGGGATTTCTTCAATGTGGTGGGTGACCATTGCCATCGCAGGTGCTGTTGCCGACATGGCATAACCAGAAAGCAGGCTAATGGTCTGCTCGCGCGCTGCCATGTCCAAACTTGCAACCGGTTCGTCGAGCAGCAACAGCTCGGGGTCGGTCATTATCGACCTTGCGATTTGAACGCGCTTTTTCTCGCCGTCGCTAAGGGTTCCGATAGGGCGGTCTTCAAACTCACTTAGCTGCCACTCGGCCAAGACTCTTCTTGCCCGGCGCTCATCTATTGCGTCGTATTCCTCGCGCCAGCGTCCTGTGATTCCATAACTTGCTGTCATTACTGCGTTTAGGACGCTCTCACTGTTTGGTATTTGTGCAGCAAGCGCGCTTGATGCGAATCCGATTCGGGTGCGCAGTTCAAAAACATTGACCTCGCCCAGGTTCTCATCGAGGATCATGGCCTTGCCTGAGCTGGGTTGAATCTGCGCTGCCAGAACCCTTAGCAGGGTAGTTTTTCCAGCTCCGTTGGGCCCAAGAATTACCCAGCGCTCGGAGGCATCTAGAGATAGGTTGATGGCCTTCAGGATCTCCCTGTTTGAGCGCTTTACAACTACATTCTGAAGATCAATTACCTTTGCCATCGGCAAAATCCTAGCCCTGCAGGGCTTGGTTATAGACCTCTAGCGTGCGAGTCGCAATGGTCTCCCAGCTAAATTCATCAATTGCACGTTTTCTGCCGGCTTTGCCGAACTTTTCAAGGTTCTCAGACTCGATAGCTGAAACCAAAGCGCCAGCAAAATCGCTGATGAATTTCTCTGGCTCCTTAGGAGTCCCGCTGCCGTCGGTCACCTGATCGATTGGAACCAGCCAGCCGGTTTCTCCAGGAACCACAACCTCTGGAATTCCTCCGGTTGCGGTGGCGATAACGGCAGCACCACAAGCCATGGCCTCTAGGTTCACGATGCCAAGCGGCTCATAGATCGAGGGGCAGACGAACAAATCGGTAGCGGTCAAAATTGCCGCAAGCTGCTTTTGGGGCAGGTGTTCTGGAATCCAAACAACGCCATCGCGTTCTCGCTTTAGCTCAGCAACCAGCTGCTCCACCTCAGAGAGAATTTCTGGGGTATCGGGAGCGCCAGCGCAGAGCACCAGCTGGACGTCCTTGGGAAGTGCTCTTGCCGCCCTGAGGAAATAGGTGAGGCCCTTCTGCCTGGTGATGCGGCCGACGAAGCTAACAATTGGTCGGTTCGGGTCAATGCTGTGGTGCCTCAGGAGATCTTCATCAATGGTTGGTTGCCACTTGTTCGAGTCGATGCCGTTGTGAACTACCTCCACCTTTTTCGCATCGAGCTGCGGGTAGGAAGTCAGAATGTCGGCACGCATGCCTGCGGAGACCGCAATGATACGTGTCGCCTGCTCGTAGGCACTTTGCTCAATGAAGGAGGAAACCTCGTAGCCACCACCGAGCTGCTCGCGCTTCCAGGGCCTGAGCGGTTCTAGCGAGTGTGCGGTGATGATGTGCGGTATCGAATGCAGCATGGAACCGATGTGACCTGCAAAGTTTGCATACCAAGTGTGGCTGTGGACTAGGTCAGCGCCAGCCAGGTTCTTTACTATCTCGAGGTCTGTTGCCATGGTTTGGAGTGCCGGGTTTGCCCCTTGCATTGCAGCAGGAACCTCGTAACCGTAGGTCAGAGATTCAGCGATTGGGGTTCCGAAAGCGTGGACCCGAGCCTCGATTCGCTCACGAAGAACCGAAACCAACTCTGTGACGTGAACACCGGCTCCACCGTAGATATTTGGCGGGTACTCCTTGGTAACGAAATCCACACGCATAGGCAAATGCTAGTGCGGGTAAAGGCTGAGGCAACTAACATTTGCCTATGGCAGTGGCAAGAGTCTTCGGAATGGTCCTCGCAGGTGGCGAGGGAAAAAGGCTGATGCCGCTCACCGCAGACCGCGCAAAACCCGCGGTCCCCTTTGCCGGCAGCTATCGCCTAATTGACTTCGCGCTTTCCAACCTGCTCAATTCAGGACTCAGAAGAATCGTGGTGTTGACTCAGTACAAGTCACACTCTCTTGATAGGCACATATCGCAGACTTGGCGCATGTCGCCCCTGCTGGGTGGCTACGTCGCCTCCATACCCGCTCAGCAGAGACTGGGTAAGCGCTGGTACACCGGCAGCGCCGATGCCATCCTCCAGTCCATGAACGCCCTCAGCGATGAGCGTCCTGACTACGTTGTCGTGGTTGGTGCGGATCACGTCTATCGAATGGACTTCGATCAGATGCTCCAGGCTCACATCGAATCCGGCATGGAGGCAAGCGTTGCTGCCATTAGGCAGCCCATCTCGCTGGCAAGCCAGTTTGGAGTCATCGAAGTGGACGAGAAGAGTCCAGGGAAGATCTCGGCTTTTAGGGAAAAGCCCAGCGACCCAAAGCCCGTTCCAGGAGATGATTCTCAGGCCCTAGTCTCGATGGGAAACTACATTTTCAATGCTGAGGCTCTCATCGACGCGATTCAGCGCGATGGAGACAACGAGAGCTCATCCCACGATATGGGTGGAGACATCATCCCAGCCTTTGTGGATGCTGGGACGTGTGGTGTCTACGACTTCACATTCAACGAGATTCCCGGTGCCACCGACAGAGACAAGTCCTACTGGCGAGATGTTGGAACCATAGATTCCTACTACGAAGCCCACATGGACCTGATCTCGACCATGCCTATTTTTAATCTCTACAACTCCGACTGGCCGGTCTTCAACCAGCAGATCAACATGCCACCGGCCAAGTTCATCCACGACTCAGAGGGTAATCAGGGGCGCACAAATGACTCCATCGTTTCGCTCGGTGTGGTTGTGACCGGCGGAATTGTTGAAAGAAGCGTGCTCTCCCCAATCGTCAGGGTGGGCTCGCGTTCGTTGGTCACTGATTCGGTGCTGTTGGATGCCGTGCAGGTGGGCAGGGACTGCACAATACGCAAGGCCATTTTGGACAAGAACGTCGTGGTAGCAGACGGGGCGAGCATTGGGGTCAACCGGGAGCGCGACCTCGAGCGCGGCTTTACCGTCACCGAGTCCGGCCTGACGGTCGTTCCGAAGGGCATCTTGGTAACACCTTGACCAGCTTCCTAGTAGTTTTTGATGTCGATTCCACCCTCATCAACGAAGAAGCGATCGAGCTGCTCGCAGAACACTCGGGTAATCGGGAGAAGGTAGCCGAGATAACAGAGCGCTCGATGCGAGGTGAGATTGATTTCTCCACATCTCTGATTGAGCGGGTCGCAACCTTGAAAGGTCTTCCTGAGTCGGTACTTGAGCAAACCGCAAAAAGCCTCACTCCAACCAAAGGTGCGAGCGAGCTAATTCAAGAGATTCACACAAGAGGCGGCAAGGCCGCGGCCGTATCGGGCGGCTTCATCCAACTTCTAACTGGTTTGAAGCGTGAGCTCAATCTCGACTATGCGCAGGCCAACACTCTGGGAATTGAGAACGGGAAGCTCACCGGTGAGGTTGTTGGTGAGATGGTAAATCGCGAGGCTAAGGCTAAATATCTCAAGCTCTGGGCCGAAGAGAATGACATCCCGCTAGAGAGGACATTCGCCATTGGCGATGGTGCAAATGATCTAGGAATGATGGCGATTGCCGGATTGTCCGTGGCATTTTGTGCAAAGCCAGTAGTGCGCGAAAGTGCCGATGTCGTAATCGACGAGCGAGACCTTACGAAGGTTATCGCGCTACTCCCCTAGGCGCCGGTGGAGTGAAGACCACCATCAACGTGAATCATCTCTCCAGTTGTGGCGGGGAACCAGTCGCTGAGGAGCGCCACCAGACCCTTGGCCGCAGCCTCGGTATCGGTTAGGTCCCAACCAAGCGGCGCCCTTCCAGTCCAGAGCTCTTCCATGGTCGCAAAGCCAGGTATGCCTTTGGCAGCTGTAGTCCTAAGCGGTCCGGCAGAGATCAGGTTCACCCTCACACCGTGCTCCCCCACGTAGCGTGCTAGGTAGCGCGAGGTCGACTCAAACGCGGCCTTTGCCACGCCCATCCAGTCGTAGACCGGCCAGGAGACGGTGGCGTCAAAGGTGAGCCCAACTACTGAGCTGGGGTTGTTGAGGACAGGCATGCAAGCTGTGGTGATGGACTTTAGGGAGTATGCAGAGACCTCAACGGCGGTTGAGACGTCCTCCCAGGCGGTCTCCATGAAGTTTCCGCCAAGGGCGCTCTGCGGAGCAAATGCGATGGCGTGGACAATGCCATCTAGGGAGCCAAGCTTCTCTTTGACTAGCCCTGGAAGATTCGCCAGGTGCTCTGCGTTTGTCGCATCGAGCTCGATGACCTCAGCTGGCTTCGGAAGGCGCTCGGCAATCTTTGTGGTGATGGGTAGCATTCTTCCGAACGAGCTGAGCAGTACCTCCGCACCCTGCTCCTGGGCAAGTCTTGCAGCCGAGAAGGCGATTGATGCCTCAGTTAAAACTCCCGTGATTAGGACTTTTTTGCCCTCTAAGATTCCCAATGCGTCTCCTACCTTTTGCTAAAAACTACTACCTAGTGACCCATTCCCAGGCCACCATCTACCGGAATTACCGCACCCGAAATGTAGCTGGCATCCTCGCTTGCCACCCAGGCAACAACCTTTGCCACTTCTTCAGGGGAGGCAAATCTTCCGGCCGGAATCTGGGAGCGGTACTTTGCCGCAAGATCCTCGCCAAGCTCGGCAGTCATGTCGGTATCGATAAATCCAGGCGCCACCACGTTGGCGGTGATGTTCTTGCCGCCAAGCTCACGTGTGATGCTTCGTGCCATTCCAACAAGAGCGCTCTTCGCTGCCGAGTAGTTCACCTGTCCGGCGCTGCCCAATAGCCCAACTACCGATCCAATCAGCACCACGCGCCCGTATTTTGCGCGCAACATCGACTTGGTGACTCGCTTAACAACTCGAAAGACACCGGTGAGGTTGGTATTGATTACGGCCTCAAATTCTTCATCGCTCATCCGCATCAACAGTGTGTCTTTGGTGATGCCGGCGTTTGCAACAACTACCTCGATTGGACCTAGTTCTGCCTCAACCTTTGCGATGGCGGCATCTAGCGATTCGGAGTCGGTCACATCTGCGCTCACCGAAAGCGAACCAGCGGGGCCCGCTCCGCTGCGGGCGGTGACGGCAACTCGGTGTCCCTGAGCGACGAATTCTGCTGCAATCGCATAACCAATGCCACGATTGCCACCGGTGACAAGAACAGTCCTTGGTTGCGGCATCTTTTCATCTCCTTGCGGGAATACCATCGCATCTCTGGCGTTATGAATACCACAGTCTAGTAATTTCACGGTCAGGAACCCCTTTGGCAAAACGGCAAAGCGTAACTTCGCTGGAGCTCTCTCCCGACGAAGAGCGCAAGCAACGAATGATTCGATATTCGATTGCGATGTCGATTAGAACGCTCTGCATCATTCTCGGAGTCGTGACCCAGGGATTTTGGATGTGGTTTTTCTTCGCTGGAGCGATCTTCTTGCCCTATTTCGCGGTGGTGCTGGCAAATGCCCAGGGACCAAGCCGCTCCAGGGGTCAATCTGGAGTCATTGCTCCAAAGCTTTCGGTGAACGCGAGCGAGATCAAACTAGGCGATGACCGCTAAGTGCTCTAGGGCAGGGTGTGGCGCTGCTGCCACTTCACTCATCGAGTGGGCTAACCCCAAGATCCACACCTCCGGCCGCACCAAGACCTGGGCAGCCTGTGATGAGCATTTGAGCTTTCTGGTTGACTATCTATCTGCAAGAAACTTCTTCCTAGGGACAAAGGTCATTGAAGCAAAGCACGATTAGAAGGTGGGGCCCCTGGCTCGCACTTGTGCTGCTTTTTGCAATCGCGACGTCACTGTTGAGCTGGTGGCAGTTCTCCAGACGAGCAGAGAGAGTCGAGCGAATTGACCAGGTCATTCAGAACTACGACCTCAAACCGGTCCCCTATTCCGACATTGACTGGGTCATAAATCCCGACGGCACCTCTGATCAGGAGTGGACGCCAGTTGAGGTCACCGGGACCTATCTACCCGAATTGGCAACCGTTGTTAGAAACAGGCCGCTAAATGGCCAACCAGGCTTTCTCCAGCTGGTTCCGCTTAGGTTGCCATCAGGAGAGCTTCTGATTATCGAAAGAGGTTGGCTCTTTGCATCCTCTGAGCTTGTCACCCCGGATTCAAATCCGCTGCCCACGGATGAAGTACACAGCCTCACGCTAAGGCTGAGAGTCTCAGAGCCTGATCTAAACCGCGAGGACGTGCCAGGCCAAATCGCCTCCATTGACTTGCCGCGGCTAGCAGAGCGTTTTGCAGAGTCGGGAGAGGTCATTGAGGAGCACTATGGACGCATAGTGACAGAGCAGCCTAGCTACAAAGATGCCCCCTTCCCAATGCCCAAGCCGACTCTGAACGAGGGAAATCACCTGTCCTATGCAATCCAGTGGATCATCTTCGGAGTCATGGCTTTCGCAGCCTTTTTCTGGGCTTTACGCAATGACCGGCGGATCAGACTTGAAGAGGCTGGGCTTCTTGAGCCGAAGCAGCAAAAGCGCACCCAGGCCGTAATCGATGCCGAGTATGAGGATTTGAACCAGTAAACTTCCTAGCAATCGGAAGGAATCAGATGTCCATTGCAACTGCCACCCTGGTTGACAGGATTGTCCCCCGCACGCGTGTAAACGACGTGGCGCTAGTTTTCTCGGGAGCCGCTCTAACCGCGCTTGCCGCCCAGGTTCAGATTCCGATGTATCCGGTCCCCATGACCCTTCAGACCTTTGCCGTGCTGCTTGTAGCCGCCACCCTTGGTGCCTCAAGAGGCGCTGCATCTATGGGCGTCTATCTTGCAATGGGCGCAGCTGGGCTACCAGTTTTCGCGGGTGCTAAGGCGCTGACCGCTGTGCTACCAACCGCCGGCTACCTAGTCGGATTCGTGGTTGCTGGCTTCGTTGTCGGAGCGCTTGCCGCACGAGGTTTTTCAACGACCCCAATCAGAGTTGCCGCTTCATTTGCCATCGGTAGCGCAATCATCTATGTGCTTGGTGCTGGCTGGCTAGTGGTGGGTCTTGGGCTTACACTCCCCCAGGCTCTGGCCGCGGGAGTTGCGCCATTCTTGGTTGGAGATGCAATCAAGGCCGTAGCGGCTGCGACCCTGCTCCCAATTGCTTGGAAGTTTGTTCGCTAAATAGAGAATCCGATTGACCGCATCATTTCGCGGCCATCTTCTGTAATTTTCTCCGGCCCCCATGGCGGCATCCAGACCCAGTTGATTCTGAAAGCTTCTACTACCCCATCAAGGGCCTCTGCGGTCTGCTCCTCGATAACATCCGTGAGTGGGCAACCAGCTGAGGTAAGAGTCATGTTGATGAGCAGTGCGCCGTCCTCAGACTCTTGAAGCCCGTAGACCAATCCGAGATCAACGATGTTCACGCCAATCTCGGGGTCAATGATCTCCTTCATAGCGTCAATGACCTCGTCATAGCGCTGAGGCGTTAGTTCTTTGGGCTCTGTCATACGGCGGCCTTTGTGTAGCGGTCGTAGCCCTCGTTTTCGAGGCGCTCTGCAAGTTCTGCTCCGCCCTGCTCCGCAACCTTGCCGGCCACGAACACGTGCACGAAGTCAGGCTTGATGTAGCGAAGGATGCGGGTGTAGTGGGTGATTAGCAATACGCCAAGCCCGTTGTCTGCGTGCGCGCGGTTTACGCCCTCGGAGACCACCTTGAGAGCATCCACATCCAGACCCGAATCGGTCTCATCGAGGATTGCGATCTTTGGCTTCAGCAGCTCGAGCTGCAAAATCTCGTGGCGCTTCTTCTCACCACCTGAGAACCCTTCGTTCACGTTGCGCTCGGTGAAGTCCGAGTCCATGCGAAGGTTTCCCATGGCATCGCGCAGGTCGCCAACCCACTCACGCAGCTTCGGAGCCTCTCCGCTCAGTGCGGTCTTTGCGGTCCTCAAAAAGTTCGATACCGAAACTCCAGGAATTTCGACTGGGTACTGCATGGCCAGGAATAGGCCTGCTCTCGCCCGCTCGTCAACGCTCATTTCCAGAACGTCTTCGCCATCGAGCAAGATCTGGCCGTCGGTGACCTCATACTTCGGGTGACCGGCGACGGAGTAGGCAAGGGTTGACTTACCAGAACCGTTTGGTCCCATTACGGCGTGAATTTCTCCGGACTTGATGGTCAGGTCGACTCCGCGCAGGATCTGCTTGCTGCCCTGATCGGTCTCAACCGAGACGTGTAGGTTCTTGATTTCTAGAGTGGTCATTGTCTTCTTTCCTAAGGTCTTAGTCTTCGTACTCGACGAATATCTCGTCGTTTTCAATCAATACTTCGTAGGTTGCTACCGGCTCGTATGCAGGAAGCGATAGTGGTTTACCGGTGTCGAGCTCAAACTTTGCACCGTGTGCCCAGCACTCGATGGTCTTATCGTCCACGAACCCCTCGCTCAGCGAGATCTCACCGTGGGAGCACTTGTCATCAAGGGCCTTCACATCCCCCGATGGGGTCCTGACGATAGCAAGAGCGTGATCGCCAATTTTGACTCTCAAGGCCTTGCCCGGTTTTAGATCATCCAGAGCACAAATTCGAATTGCCATTTACGCCCCAGCCTTCTCTAGCTCTGCCTCGATCGCTGAGATCAGGCGCTGCTCGATCGACTCGATGCCAATCTTCTGAATTACCTCACTGAGGAATCCGCGAACAACCAGCTTCTTAGCCTGGTCCTCATCAATACCGCGAGACATTAGGTAGAAAAGCTGCTCGTCGTCGAAGCGTCCGGAAGCACTTGCGTGTCCGGCACCTTCGATTTTTCCGGTCTCGATTTCGAGGTTAGGAACCGAGTCAGCGCGGGCACCATCGGTCAAAAGCAGATTGCGATTGAGCTCGTAGGTTGAGGTTCCCACAGCAGATTCACGAATCAGCACGTCCCCGACCCAGACAGTGTGAGCACCGGCTCCCTGAAGCGCTCCCTTGTAGGCAACGTTTGAGACGCAGTTCTCTGCAATGTGGTCAACGTAGGGACGGTGCTCAAAGTAGTTGCCGCTACCTGCAAGGTAGACGCCATACATGTTCACCTCGGCACCTGCCGAGCTAAGCGAAACCGCTGGAACCACTCGAACAAGATCGCCACCCATGGTGACAACAACATGCTTGAGGCTGCTGTCGCGACCTAGCTTCGAGAACTGAGTTGAGACGTGTGTGGACCCGCTCTCCCACTCCTGCAGGGTGACAAAGTTCAATTGAGCACCATCGCCGAGGACAATCTCGACGTTCTCCCCCAGCACACCCTGTCCCAGGTGGTCAAGGGCAATTGTGGCCCTCGCGTGGTTTCCCACCGAAACAACTACGTGAAGAGCCTTAGCCTCGGCCGTATTAGGAGCAATCTTCAAAAAAGAGGCATCGGTGGTTTCTGACTCGGCTTCCACCTCAATAACTAGGGTTTTTGAGGCATTGGTCCAGGCCGCAGCAGAAACCCTCTCCTCGGGAAGACCAGCAGAACCGACCAGTGGATCGGTGGAGTCAACCCAGCGCATGCTGGTTCCGCTCGCAAGTTCGGCTGTTACCTCAGATTCTGTGAGCTCCCCCATAACCTCTTTGTCAAGCCCACGGAGCTTGTCAAGTGGAACATAGCGCCAGATCTCCTGACGATTGGAAAGCTCAGGGAAGTCGCTGACGCTGGTGGACCTAGGTCGCTCGCTTCTGGTTTGGATGGGCACGTTGCCGTGCGAATGGGCCTCTAGGCCGTGCTGTGCCGCCACTATCCAACAGCCCCTTCCATCTGCATCTCGATTAGCTTGTTCAGTTCCAGCGCGTACTCCATTGGAAGTTCTTTCGCGATCGGCTCGATGAATCCGCGGACAATCATGGCCATGGCTTCGTCTTCCTCAATACCCCTGGACTGCAGGTAGAACAGCTGCTCGGCGCTGATCTGGGAGACAGTGGCCTCGTGACCCATCGAAACGTCATCCTCACGAATGTCGTTTGCTGGATAGGTGTCAGAGCGCGAAATTGTGTCCACCAACAGCGCATCACAGCGAACGGTGTTGGCCGAGTGGTGGGCCCCTGGGTTGACTCGAATCTCACCACGGTAGGAGGTCCGGCCCCCACCCCTAGCAATTGACTTTGAGACAATCGAGCTGGTGGTGTAGGGAGCCAGGTGAATCATCTTTGCTCCGGCATCCTGGTGCTGCCCCTCACCGGCAAAGGCTACGGAGAGAGTCTCGCCTCGGGCGTGCTCTCCGGCCAGAATCACCGATGGGTACTTCATGGTTACCTTGGATCCGATGTTGCCATCGATCCACTCCATGGTTGCGCCCTCGAGGGCAATTGCTCGCTTGGTTACCAGGTTGTAAACGTTGTTAGACCAGTTCTGGATTGTGGTGTAGCGGACCCTCGCGTTTTTCTTAACGATGATCTCGACAACCGCGCTGTGCAGCGAGTCGGACTGGTAGATCGGAGCGGTGCAGCCCTCGATGTAGTGAACATAGGAGTCCTCGTCGGCAATGATGAGCGTCCGCTCAAACTGGCCCATGTTCTCTGTGTTAATTCTGAAATAGGCCTGCAGCGGAATCTCGACCTTGACGCCCTTGGGGACGTAGACGAAGGATCCACCTGACCAAACGGCGGTGTTGAGGGCGGCAAACTTGTTATCTCCCGCAGGGATCACGGTGCCGAAGTACTCCTCGAAAATCTCCGGGTGCTCCTTGAGAGCAGTATCGGTGTCTAGGAAGATGACACCCTGCTCCTCGAGGTCCTCACGGATTTGGTGGTAGACCACCTCGGACTCATACTGCGCTGCAACACCGGCAACTAGGCGCTGACGCTCGGCCTCTGGGATACCGAGTCGTTCGTAGGTGTTTCTAATGTCCTCTGGCAAGTCCTCCCAGCTCTGCGCCTGTCGCTCAGTAGAGCGCACGAAGTACTTGATGTTGTCAAAATCGATACCGCTGAGGTCTGAGCCCCAAGTTGGCATTGGCTTCTTGCCGAAAAAGTCGTATCCCTTGAGTCTGCGCTCCAGCATCCACTCGGGCTCATCCTTGCGAGATGAGATGTCGCGAACCACCTCGTCGTTGATACCCCTGCGGGCACTCTCTCCAGCTGAGTCGGAGTCGGACCAACCGAACTCGTAGTTACCTAGATCGTCAAGTTCTGGCCGATCGATGATTTTTTCTGACATGAAACCTCCTGGGTTCAATCAATACAACTCGCGCAGAGCCCTGCTATTCCGGAATAAAGCAGAACAGCGGGGTTGTTCTGAGTGAGGTAATAGGCTAAATCAGATAGCTTTCAAAAACTAGTAAGGCATACCTAAGTTGAGCTCAGTTCTGGCACCGGTGAGGAATCTGTGGTTTGAGCGCCTGACCTCACCCAAAAGACTGCGGCTTTATGTCTGGCTCTCGCTTGCAACCCAGATTCTGATTGTTGTGACCGGGGGTTTGGTGAGACTCACGGGGTCCGGGCTGGGCTGCCCCACTTGGCCAAAGTGCACCGACGAGTCACTTGTCAGCACCTCCGAAATGGGCATTCACGGCGTCATTGAATTCGGCAACCGGCTACTGACCTTTGTGCTACTAATCGTGGCCCTGCTTACTTTTTCCACAATTCTCAGAGCTTTGGCGGACCGAGCTCAGCTTCTGCGTCTGGTTTACGGCTTCTTCGGCTTCGTCGCGCTGTTTGTCGTGGGACTCGCTCTTGCCGTGAGGTCGCTTGATGTTGTGTCGATCTCAGTGCTCGCGGCCGCCTCCCTCGGGGGCTTGGCCACCGCTGCCAGTTTCGCAATGGTTGCAAGAAAAAAGGACCCAAAGGGGTTGACGCTGCCTAGTTTTGGTCTGGGCTTTGGCATCATTTTGCAGGCTGTTGTGGGCGGCATAACCGTGCTCACCGAGCTAAATAGCTGGATCGTTGGCATTCACTTTTTGATTTCCTCGCTGCTGATTGCACTTGCGTCTCTCTTGGTGTTCCGGGCGCTTCCCAAGGCTGCGAGTGAGGTCAGCCCATCTGCGAGGGCACTCTCGGTACCAACAATTGTTGTAGGGGCCGTGGCAATCGTTGTTGGGGTGTTGGTTACAGGCGCAGGCCCTCATGCCGGAGACGCTATGACGCCGAGAAATGGCCTCGATCTTGAGATTTGGCAGCACTACCACAGCTATCCCGGCTACCTGATGCTGGGACTGATCGCCTTGCAGCTTTACCTGCAGACCAGGCACACGGGTTTCTCCATTGCAAACCTTGCCACCAGATCTCTGATGCTGCTGTTGGGGGTGACAATCTTGCAGGCCTTAGTTGGCGTTGCACAGGCAAGAATGGGAGTTCCTGAGTACCTGGTTGCCCTTCACATGCTTGGTGCGGCAGTGCTTAGCTCCATGTTGACTTTCCAATACCTAGCTCTTGCGAGGAGTCGTTGAAGACTCTTTTTTGGTTTCGTCGTGACCGGAGAATTCAGGACAACCTTGCACTAAAGGTCGCAGCAGAGGCTTCGAGCGAGCTACACAGTCTCTTTGTGTTTCCGCAGTGGCTTCCAAGTCGTTCGCCGCTTAGACAGCACAGCATTCTGGCGTCGGCAAGGAGCCTCGATGCTTCACTTCCAGGCGGATTGAACTCGGCCCTCGGCAATTCAGCCGAAGCCATCGCCTCCTATTGCAAAGACCACGAGATTGAGAAGGTCTTCGCAACAAGGAGTTTCGACACCTCTGGCATTGCGGTGCAGGAGGAGGTCGAACACGCGCTTGCTCTGTTAGGGGTGGAGCTAGAGCTGGTTGATAGCTATTACGCCGTCACTCCTGGAACCATTAGGAAGGACGACGGCTCGCCCTTGAAGGTGTACACGCCCTTCTATAAGCGCTGGTACTTAAACGGCTGGGACTCTCCTGTTTCTCTAGACACAGCCAGCGTCAACTGGGCTCCTGCAAAGCTGTCGCAGTGGTTTGAACCAACTGGCAGTGCGCCATTTGCGGTAAAGGCAGGTGAGGCCCATGCGCTTACCACCTTTGAGCGTTTTAGAGAGCGAGTATCTCGATACCACGAGGATCGCAATAGGTGCGACATCTCAGGAACCTCGCATCTCTCTCACGCTCTGGCCCACGGCGAGATACACCCAAGGACACTGCTCGCAGATCTTGGTAAAGGCGAGGGTGAAGAGGTTTTCCGCAAGGAAATAGCCTGGCGAGAGTTTTATGCGGATGTCCTATTCCACAATCCCCACACTCTGCATGATTACCTCGAGCCGCGCTTTGCGAAGATGCGCTTTGACGATCCTGAGGAGCATTCTGAGAAGCTTCAGGCTTGGAAGAGCGGAATGACGGGCTATCCGATAGTGGATGCGGCAATGCGTCAGCTGGTGCAGACCGGCTGGATGCATAACAGGGCACGGATGATAGTTGCGAGTTTCCTAGTCAAAGATCTGCATTTCGAGTGGCAAGTCGGCGCTCGCTATTTTGAGCAGCACCTCACTGACCATGACCCAGCATCAAATTCACACGGCTGGCAGTGGACAGCAGGTTGTGGCACTGACGCCTCGCCCTACTACCGGGTATTCAATCCAGTTTTGCAAGGCGAAAAGTTTGACCCCAAGGGTGATTACGTCAGGAAGTTTGTGCCTGAGCTAAGGCATATCTCAGATGGCTCTATTCACCAGCCATGGCTTTTGGTGGACGGAAACGCCCACGGCTATCCCCCACCGATTGTCGATCACGCCAAAGAGCGCGATGAATCTCTTGCGAGGCTTGAGGAGATAAAGGTTTAGCTAGAGGTAGATAAGCGGATCGATCGCTATCGCGATAAACAAGACGGTCAGCTGAGTGATGGAGCTGTGAAAAAGCCTCATGGGGTTAGCTGGGATTGAAGTCTTGGCCTCTCGATAGAGCAAGTGCGACTCGACCACGAACCAAAGCCCGGATGCTAGGGCCACAACCGTGTAGATCAGCCCCATTTGCGCCACGGGAACAAGCAAGAGCGAGGCCGCCAGATAGGCCCACGCGTAGAGGATTATCTGCCTAGCAACAACCTGATTCTTGGCAACTACCGGCAGCATGGGCACCCCCGCACTCTTATAGTCCTCGAGGTATTTCATCGACAGTGGCCAGTAGTGCGGCGGAGTCCACAAGAAAACGATCAGAAATAGCACGAAAGCAGTAAACGAAACCTCACCGGTCACGCTTGCCCAGCCGATCAGGGCCGGCATCGCTCCCGCGGCACCTCCCCAGACAATGTTCTGTGGGGTTCGGCGCTTGAGGCCGAGCGTGTAGACAAAAACGTAGAAGAGAATTGCTGCCAGGCTCAACAGCGCAGACAGCGGATTCACCAACACCGCAAACCAAACAACCGAGATGGCTCCGATGACCCATGCAAACACAAGGGCTTCGGTTTTTGTCAGTTCGCCGGTCACCAGGGGTCGGTTCTTGGTGCGACCCATCACCTTGTCGATGTCGGCATCTATGTAGCAGTTGAAGGCGTTCGCGCTCCCCGCGCTCAGAGCGCCACCAAATAAGACTGCAAGCACAAGCCAGAGATTTGGAAATCCTCGCTCAGCCAGGACCATCGTCGGAACCGTGGCAATAAGTAGCAGCTCAATGACTCTTGGCTTGGTCAGCGCAAGGTAGGCCGCTAGCTTGCGCGCAAGCGGCACAGAGGAGCGTGTGGGAGCAGACATTTGTTCTAGTCTACGTTGTCCAAGAAGCTGAATCTGGCTCAGGGTATAGACTTTAGGCCTCATTCAAGGCAAAGTCGCCTGGTCTTTTCTCCCGGGTTTTCACCCCCAAATGACGGGATACTCACATTGCTTCTGTGGAACGAAATCGATGACCTAGCAGTCAAAACCGCCAAGGTATTGGCCGCAGATGCGGTCGAGAAGGTTGGCAATGGCCACCCCGGAACCGCAATCAGCCTTGCCCCTGCCGCCTATTTACTTTTTCAGAAGGTAATGCGCCATGACCCAGCCGATGATCGCTGGATCGGTAGGGACCGCTTCATACTCTCAGCAGGTCATTCCTCCCTCACTCTTTACAACCAGCTATTCCTTGGGGGCTTTGGGCTAGAGAAGGAGGACATTGAGTCTCTTCGCACCTGGGGTTCTAAGACTCCAGGTCACCCCGAATACGGCCACACCAACGGCGTTGAAATCACCACCGGTCCCCTCGGCCAGGGCCTAGCCTCGGCAACTGGCTTCGCGATGTCCACAAGGTTCGAGCGTGAGCTCTTTGACCCAGAGGCCACTGCTGGCAACTCTGTCTTTGATCACTTCGTCTATGTCATCGCCGGAGACGGCGACATGATGGAGGGAGTGAGTGGAGAAGCTGGGTCACTTGCCGGTCACCTGGGCCTTGGCAACCTCATCGCAATCTACGACGCCAACCAGATTTCCATCGAGGATGACACCAACATTTCCTTCACGGAGGATGTTGCAGCCCGCTACCGCTCATACGGCTGGGAGACCCTAGAGGTCAGCTTCCGAGGCAGCGAGTACAAAGAGGACGTCCACGCTCTCTACGAGGCAATCCAAAAAGCCAAGCAAAACTCTGAGCAGCCGACCCTAATTACACTCAGGACCATCATTGGTTGGCCCTCTCCCACCAAGCAGAACACCGGCAAGATTCACGGTTCAAAGCTTGGCGAGGACGAGGTAAAGGGGCTCAAGGAAGCACTTGGGTTCGACCCAGAGCAGTCGTTTGAAGTTAGCGCAGAGGTGCTGGGCCACACCCGAGACCTCGCAAACCGTGCAAAAGCCGATCGAACAGTCTGGGATCAGCAGTTTGCCGATTGGCAAAAGGCCAACCCGGAGCGCGCGGCACTTCTTGAGAGACTCCGCTCTGGACAGCTTCCCAAAGACATAGCGAAAGCGGTACCGGTTTTTGAGGCGGGTGCCGAGCTTGCCACCCGGGCTGCCTCTGGCAAGGTTCTCAACGCATTGGCAGCGGAGCTTCCTGAGTTGTGGGGAGGGTCTGCCGATCTGGCCGAGTCCAACAACACCACGATTGAAGGCGCGGGCTCGTTTGTTCCAGCTAAGTGGGACACCGCCCACTGGGACCCAAAGAAGAGTGGCCGAATTCTCCACTTTGGTGTTAGGGAGCATGCGATGGGGTCAATCCTCAACGGCATTACCCTTTCGGGACACTCAAGGCCATTTGGCGGAACCTTCCTGGTGTTCTCTGATTACATGCGACCTGCAGTGAGACTTGCGGCCCTAATGGGCATCGCCCCCATCTACGTCTGGACCCACGACAGCGTGGCCCTAGGCGAGGACGGCCCAACCCACCAGCCCATTGAGCATCTGACTGCGCTAAGAGCCATTCCAAACTTGGACATCATCAGGCCGGCCGATGCCAATGAGACTGCACACGCATGGCTGGGTGCACTTAAGAACACCAATAGGCCCGCGGGACTCGTACTGACAAGGCAAAACGTTCCTGTCTTGGACCGCTCCGCCGGGTTCGGCGGTGCCGAACTCACCGCCAAGGGCGGCTACATATACCAAGAGGGCTCTAAAGCCCCCGAGGTCATTTTGATTGCCACCGGTAGCGAGGTGCAGTTTGCAGTCGAAGCAAGGGAAAAGCTTGAGGCAGACGGCATCTCTACTCGCGTCGTCTCTATGCCTTGCGTTGAGTGGTTCAAGGATCAACCCCAGAGCTACCGCGAGGAAGTTCTTCCGGCAATGGTGAAGGCTAGGGTCTCGGTGGAGGCGGGTCTTACCTCCGGTTGGAGAGAGTTTGTCGGGGACAGCGGGGTATCCGTGGGTATCGACCACTACGGCGCATCAGCTGACTACAAAACCCTCTACAAAGAATTTGGCATCACGACAGAGGCAGTCGTTGAGGCAGCCAAGAAGAGCATGGAGAAAAGCGCATGAACCAAAGACTTAGGGACCTAACCGCTGCCGGAGTTTCTGTTTGGCTGGATGACCTCTCCAGAGATCGAATCGAATCCGGAAACCTGCAGGAGTTGATTGCCAACTTCTCGGTACGTGGCGTCACCACAAACCCGACCATCTTCGCTCAGGCACTCTCCTCCCCCAGCTACGCCCCGGCCATTGCGGCACAGAAGGCCGCAGGGAGCGATGCAACCGGAGCAATCTTCAACATCACCACCGAGGATGTTGCAAACGCTTGTGAGATTTTCGAAGGCGTATATGGCGCAACCAACGGCGTTGACGGCAGAGTCTCGATTGAAGTTGAGCCAGGTCTAGCGCACGATGCGGCTGCGACTATCTCACAGGCAAAAGAGCTTTACGCCAAAGTTGGCAAAGAGAACGTGATGATCAAGATTCCTGCCACCCTGGAGGGTCTTGAGGCAATAACTTCAGTTACCTCAGCCGGGATCTCGGTGAACGTGACCCTTATCTTCTCGGTAGAGCGCTACCAGGCAGTTATCGATGCCTACATGACCGGCATTGAAAAGGCACTTGCCAACGATGTTGATGTCAGCAAAATTCACTCAGTTGCATCCTTCTTCGTATCAAGAGTCGACACTGAGGTGGACAAGCGACTCGAGGCAGTTGGAAGAGCCGACCTCAAGTCCAAAGCTGCTTTGGCAAATGCAAGGCTCGCCTACGAGCTCTACGATGCGCAGTTCTCATCCCCGCGTTGGGCAGAGCTCGCGGCCAAGGGAGCTAGGATTCAGCGCCCGCTAATGGCCTCCACCGGAGTCAAGGATCCAAATCTTCCTGACACCCTGTACGTAACCGAGCTGGTAGCCGCGGACGTGGTCAACACGATGCCGGAGAAGACCATGATGGCAACCGCCGACCACGGAGAGATTCCTGGAAACTCGATTGTTCCGAACATCGCTGGCGCCAAGGAAACCATGGCGGAACTGGCGGCAGCTGGAATCAACTTTGCGGAGGTGACGAAGCTTCTGGAAAGCGAAGGCGTTCAGAAGTTCATCGACTCCTGGCAAGAGTTGGTTGACTCTGTTTCTCAGGCCCTGGACAACGCGTAATGCAGCTAACCGTCTCAGAAGAATTTCGACCACTCATCGAGCCTGCCGTTAGGCGCCTGATCGATAACCACATCAGCTCCCGTCTGGCCGAAAAGGACGACAGCATTTGGGGAGAAGCCGCCCAGGAGGAGGCAAGTAAGCGTCTTGGTTGGGTCACCTCAGCAAGCGACTCCGCTTCACTATTGGGCGAAATCTTTACGCTTCGGGACTCGCTGCGCGAAAAGGGAATAGACAGGGTCGTGCTCTGTGGCATGGGCGGGTCTTCACTAGCTCCAGAAGTGATCTGCAAAAACGCAAACGTTGACCTCGTGGTTCTAGATTCGACCTCACCTGATCAGGTCGCTGCAGCACTTGTGCATCTAGAGCGAACCGTGGTCGTGGTCTCTTCAAAGTCTGGCTCCACAGTCGAGACCGACAGTCAAAAGCGTGCCTTCGAAAGTGCCTTCGCGGCAGCCGGTATCAATGCAGCTGAGCGCATAGTCATCGTCACCGACCCAGGTTCCCCCTTGGATCAGGCATCTCGGGAGGCTGGCTACCGAGTCTTCAACGCCGATCCAAACGTGGGCGGACGTTATTCGGCCCTTACAGCCTTCGGACTTGTCCCCTCCGGTCTTGCAGGTGCGGACATCTCTCAGTTGCTCGCAAGCGCGGTTTCAGCCAGTTCAGCTCTGCAGTATGACTCTGAGGACAACCCGGCCATCTGGCTAGCCTCGGCAATGGCTGGAGACCCGGCGAGCTGGGACAAGTTCCTAATCGAGAGCGATGTTTATCCCGGCTTCGGAGATTGGGCCGAGCAGCTGGTTGCCGAGAGCACTGGAAAAGAGGGTCGAGGAGTCCTTCCTGTTGTTGTAACCAGCAGCGCACCAGAGTTTTCTCAAGTCCCTGCGGACACGATCTCGATTCGAGCGCGAAACCTAAGCTCTCACTGCAGCTTTGAGGGTGAGCTGGGCGAGCTCTTTCTAGTGTGGGAGTGGGCAACCGCTCTTGCCGGGTATCTGCTCGAGATCAACCCATTCGACCAACCAAACGTCGAGAGCGCCAAGATCGCCGCTAGAGCACTGCTCGATTCGCCTCAGCAGGCTGCCGAGGTGGAGTTTGTTGACAGGGGCATGGCGGTCAGCTCCGCTGGCATCGAGATTGTCGGTCAGACCGTTGAGGCTGCTCTGGAGCAGCTCATGGCAATGGCTGGTGACCACAGCTACTTCTCTTTCCACGTCTACCTAAACCGCGGCGAATACCCTCAGTTTGAGGCTCTTAGAGACATAACTGCCGCTCGGACGAAACGGCCCACAACCTTTGGCTGGGGCCCCAGGTTCTTGCATTCCACGGGCCAGTACCACAAGGGCGGACCAACCCAAGGACTCTTCATCCAGATCACTGGCGAGGCGGGAATGGACCTAGAGATAAAGGACCGGCCATTTACCTTTGGTGAACTCATTGCAGCCCAGGCTGCTGGGGATGCGAACGTCATAGCCGAGAGTGGTGCGCCGGTAGTTTCGATTCACCTTTCTGAACCGTTGGGACAACTTGAGCTACTCAAGAAGATTATTGAGTCGTGACAACTAACCCCCTGAAGAGTGCCGAGGACATCCGGCTCCAAAAGATTGCAGGCCCATCTGGGCTGATCATGTTTGGCGTTACCGGCGATCTATCCAGGAAAAAGCTTCTACCCGCTATCTACGACCTTGCAAACCGCGGTCTATTGCCCCCGGCCTTCTCCCTCGTTGGGTTTGCGCGTCGGGACTGGTCCGAGGAGGACTTCGAGAAGGTCGTCTATGAAGCAGTGAAGCAATACTCGAGAACCAGTTGGTCGGAGTCTGTCTGGGAGCAGCTCGTGAAGGGTATTCGGTTTGTGTCGGGTAGGCACGATGATCCTGCTGCTTTTGCCAAGCTCAAAGAGGTCGTTGACGAATTAGATGCCCAGCGTGGCACTGCGGGTAATCACACGTTTTACCTCTCAATTCCCCCGAGAGACTTTCCACTTGTCCTAGATCAGCTTGAAAAGGCAGGGCTTTCCCAGGCCGGCAAGGGCCAGTTTCGACGGGTGGTTGTGGAAAAACCTTTTGGGAGCGATCTACAGACTGCCAAAGAGCTCAATGAGGTTGTCGAGAGGGTTTTTCCGCCCGACTCAGTGTTCAGAATTGACCACTACCTCGGCAAAGAAACCGTTCAAAACCTATTGGCACTGCGATTTGCAAACCAACTCTTTGAGCCAATCTGGAGCAGTAAGTTCATCGACCACATCCAGATCACGATGGCCGAAGACATCGGTATTGGCGGTAGGGCGGGCTACTACGACGGCATTGGTGCTGCCAGGGACGTAATCCAGAACCACCTGCTTCAACTTCTAGCCCTAACAGCGATGGAGAAGCCAAATAGTTTTGACGCTTCCGAGCTCAGAAGCAGCAAGGAGGCCGCGTTAGCCGCAGTCAAGCTTCCGGCGGATCTTTCAAAGCACACCGCTCATGGGCAGTATGCAGCTGGCTGGCAGGGTGGCCAAGAAGTCCTCGGCTATCTCCAAGAAGACGGCATCGCGAGCGGATCGAAGACCGAAACCTACGCCGCCATGAAGCTAGAAGTTGACACGCCTCGTTGGTCAGGCGCTCCCTTCTACCTCAGAGCTGGGAAGCGCTTAGGGCGCAGAGTCACCGAGATCGCAGTTGTTTTCAAGCGTCCAGAACATCAGCTCTTTGGGAAGGCCGAAACCGCTCAGCTCGGAGAGAACGCTCTAGTAATCAGGGTTCAGCCAAATGAGGGTGTGACCATCCGGTTTGGTTCCAAGGTTCCTGGTCCTAGCATGCAGGTTAGAGACGTAACTATGGACTTTGGCTATGGCCACGCATTCACCGAGGACTCCCCCGAAGCCTATGAGCGTCTAATTCTTGACGTCCTTCTGGGCGAGCCGCCACTGTTTCCAAGACAGCGCGAGGTTGAGCTCTCCTGGCAAATTCTTGACCCGATTGTGAATTACTGGGCAGAGACCTCCGCACCCGAAAGCTATGCCCCTGGCTCCTGGGGACCAGACTCTGCGGAGAAGATGCTCGAGATTGATGGCAGAAGCTGGAGGCGCCCATGATCGTCGATATGCCCAGCACGACTGTCTCAAAGATTGGTAAGCGGCTGCAGGAGCTGCGCGAAGCTGGTGGTGTTGTTGCCCTGGGACGCGTGCTAACCCTCATCGTCGAAACAGATTTGGAAAACCTTGAGGCAGCAATAAACGCCGCCAACGGCGCGTCAAAGCTCCATCCCTCACGAATCATTGTCTTGGCTAAAGATCAGGGCAAGGGCGGCAAGGACAGACTCGATGCGGAGATTAGGGTCGGCGGCGACGCCGGAGCCAGTGAGGTAGTAATTCTCAAGGCCCTGGGCAATGCCGCCAGCAACCCCGAGTCGCTCGTTACGGGCCTGATGCTCCCAGATGCTCCAGTTGTGGCCTGGTGGCCGTCTGAGTGCTCCGGAAACCCATCCGCTACCGCTCTTGGCGAGATCGCCTCCCGCCGAATAACAGATGCCTCCTCGCAACCAGACCCTATGGCATTCCTGCAGCAGCTCGCGACCAACTACTCCCCCGGAGATGGCGACATGTCCTGGACCCGGATTACCCTCTGGCGCTCCCAGCTGGCTGCGCTCTTTGACTCTCATAAGCAGCGCAAGGTTCAGAAGGTGACGGTCTATGGAGCCCTTAGCTCGCCAAGTGCTCACCTGCTGGCTGCCTGGCTTGGTCAAAGCCTGAATGCAAAGACGGACGTGACTGAAGCCCTTGACGGCAAAACCGTGCAGGGCATCGCGGGTGTGGTTATCAGTTTTGATAGCGGAGAGCTCAGCGTGCTGCGATCGGGGCAGGTTGCTCTAATCTCGCAACCGGATGCGCCAGACTCCTCGGTGCTGTTGCCTCAGCGCAGTGACATGGACTGTCTAGTTGAAGACATGCGATACCTGGGCGAAGACAGCGTCTATGGCAAGGTCCTGAGTGGAACCCTGGGTAGCTAATGGAAAAGAAGATTCTCGAAAGCCCCGAAGCTCTGATTGCCCAGGCCACAAGCGATTTCGCGGAGCTTGTTGACGAGCTTCGAAAGTCCAAGTCAGAGCTGACAGTCTTGCTCACAGGCGGCACTCTCGGAATCGAATTCATTGCGGCCTTGGGAGAAACATCAGTGGATCTCACTAACATCCACTTCATATTCGGCGATGAGCGCTATGTGCCAAGGAATCACGCAGACAGAAACGAGCACCAAGCGCTAGTGGCATTTCCAGGTTTGCAGAGCAATCTAATCCGCTATCCGGAGGCTGGCGAAAAACTCGAAGATGCCAAGCAGGCCTTCTCGTTCGAATTTGAGAATCTCTTTGGGCCAATAGCGAGCCCGTCGAGGCAAATTGACCTAACGATTTTGGGAATGGGGCCGGATGGCCACATCGCAAGTCTTTTCCCCGGTGTGAAGCACGAGGATGAGTGGATAGTCTCTGAAGCTAACTCTCCGAAGCCGCCGAGTGAGAGGCTCAGCTTCAGCTACCAGGCACTAAACAACTCGGAGCGAGTTTGGTTTTTGGTAGCGGGTGCGGGTAAGGCCGATGCACTAAGAAGTGTTTATGCAGGTCAGTTGCCTGCGTCGAAAGTTCAGGGTCTATCAGAGACCAGATGGTATCTGGATAAAGAGATTAGCGACGCGCTTTAGCGGCTGCCGCTGCCTTCTCACGGCGCTCACGAATTAGCTGCAGAGCCTCATCGAGGATTTGCTTCGCCTCGGCGTCTGTGCGACGCTCCTTCACGTATGCAAGGTGAGTCTTGTAGGGCTCAATCTTCGCAACCAGAGGTGGGTTTTCCTTGTCCCTACCAGCTGGGAAACCACAGCTTGGGCAGTCAATCTCCTGGGGAATATCCTCAGCCTCGACGCTGGCGGCAAAGAATGGGTGGTTCTCGTGGCCATTGGCGCAGTAGAAGCTGATTGTGACCTTTTCGACCTGGTGGCCACGGTCCTTTTCGCCCATTGGACCGGCGCCAACACGGGCACCCCTAATTGATGGTGAAGATGACATTTAGGCCCAACCGAATCTAGTGAACAGTCCGAGGATGATGATTACCGTGACCCAAACCAATCCGAGAATCACCGTTATGCGGTTTAGGTTGCGCTCAGCGACTCCAGATGACTGCATGGAGCTGGTCACGCCACCACCAAACATGTCTGCAACACCACCACCGCGGCCCTTGTGGAGCAGGATCATGAGTATCAGCAAGACGCTGGTAATTGCTAGAAGCACCAGCAGTGCTGTTTGTAGTGCGGCCATTATTCCTCCGAAAACCTCGTCAAATTATAGAACTATGTGCTTTTTATAACGGGCAATACCCGAAAACTCGTCGGCAACAAGCGATGCACCGCCTACAAGCACACCATCTACCTCGCCACTTTGCAAGAAGCCCGCGACATTATTTGCCTTTACCGAGCCGCCGTAGAGAATGCGCGAGTTGGCAGCCTGCTCGCCAAAGTTATCCCTCAGGGCCTCGCGAATGGCCTTGGAGACGTCCTCGGCCTCCTGCGGGGTTGCAACCTTGCCGGTGCCAATTGCCCATACCGGCTCGTAGGCAATAACAAACTCGCCAATGCTTTCGTGACCGGAGAGTGCTGCAATTGTCTGCTCGACAGGAACCGCGCTCTGTCCCCTGCTCTCAAGCTCCTCGAGGGTCTCCCCCACGCAGATAACCGGGACAATGCCTGAGCTGAAGGCCGCAGCCACTTTGCTGTGGACCGTCTCGTTACCCTCGTTGTGGTATTGCCTGCGCTCGGAATGACCGATAAGGACGTAGTCCACATCAAGCTTCTTAAGCATCGCACCCGAGATCTCTCCGGTGAAGGCACCAGCCTCGTGCTCAGAGATATCTTGCGCTCCCAGCTTGACCTCAAACTTCTCGGCGTCAATAAGGGTTTGAGCACTCCGCAGGTGAGTGAAAGGTGGAAAGACCGCGACTTCGACATCTTTGTAGTCGTGATCGGCGTCGTTTAGGGTCCAGCAAACCTTCTGAATAAGCGCAATTCCCTGGAGGTGATCTAGGTTCATTTTCCAGTTTCCAGCAATCAGTGGCGTGCGCTTAGTCATCTAAAACCTCCAGTCCCGGTAGCTTCTTGCCTTCGAGATACTCAAGGCTAGCTCCGCCGCCGGTTGAGATGTGGCCAAAGGCATCATCGGCAAAGCCCAGCGCTCTTACAGCCGAAGCCGAATCGCCACCGCCGACTACTGAAAGGCCTTCGATTTCCGTGAGGGCCTGTGCGACTGCCTTGGTGCCGTGGGAGAAGTTGTCGAATTCAAATACGCCCATGGGCCCATTCCAGAACACCGTCTTAGCGCTCCTGACGACCTCTGCAAACCTCGTTGCCGACTCTGGCCCGATGTCGAGGCCAATACCGCTATCACCAAAGCGCGATTCCGCGATGCGATCTGCTGCAGCGGTCTCAAACTCGGCGTCCTTGCTAAACCCGCTTGCGACAACGATGTCGCTTGGAAGCAAGATCTCAACCCCTAGCTGGTCCGCCTGGGCCAAGAATCCGCGGACTGTCTCCAACTGGTCGGACTCTAGGAGGCTTGATGCAACATCGTGGCCCTTTGCCGCAAGAAGGGTGAACACCATGCCCCCACCAACTAGGAGTTTGTCGACCTTGGGCAGCAGGTTTTCAATTACCGCAAGCTTGTCCGAAACCTTAGATCCACCTAGCACCACGCAGTAGGGACGCTCAGGGTTCTCGGTTAGAGACCTAAGTACCTCGACCTCACGCTCAATTAGCAATCCGGCATAGCTGGGCAGAAGCTTTGCTAGCTCATAAACGCTTGCCTGCTTTCGATGCACAACACCGAAGCCATCGCTCACTAGAACATCACCGAGCTCGGCAAGCGACTTCGCGAACTCCTCGCGCTCTGCCTGGTCACTTGAGGTTTCCAAGGGGCTAAACCTAAGGTTTTCAATTAGGGCAACTCCGCCGTCTTCGAGCAGCTTTGAGGCAGCCTTGGCTTGGGCCCCAATCGTGTCGGAAGAGAACACCACCGGCTGGCCCAATAGCTCCTCCAGTCGAGTCGCCACGGGCTCCAATGAGAAATCTGGATTTACTTGACCCTCGGGTCTTCCAAGGTGTGAGCAGATAACCAACCTGGCACCTGCTGCAATCAAATGCTTGATTGTCGGAAGGGCTGCGCGAATCCGGCCGTCGTCAGTGATTTGACCATCAGAAAGCGGAACGTTGAAATCACAGCGCAGGATTACCCTTTTGCCGCCTAAATCCTGAAGCGACTTGATGGATCTGAGCATTAGAGCTTGGCGGCTACCATCGCGGTGAGCTCGACAAGGCGGTTTGAGTAGCCCCACTCGTTGTCGTACCAGCTTGAGAGCTTGACGGTGTTGTCGATTACTCGAACCAGGCCGGCATCGAAGATTGAGGAGTGTGGGTCGGTGACGATGTCGCTCGAGACGATCTCATCCTCGGTGTAGAGGAGGATGCCCTTCAGCGGACCCTCTGCGGCCTCCTTGTAGGCAGCCTTGATCTCGTCCACGGTCACCTTTTTCTCGGAAACCAGAGTCAGATCTGTAATCGATCCGGTTGGAACCGGAACCCTGAGGGCGAAGCCATCTAGCTTGCCCTTTAGCTCTGGAAGCACAAGGCCGATGGCCTTGGCAGCGCCAGTTGATGAGGGCACGATGTTAATTGCTGCTGCTCTTGCGCGACGTAGGTCCTTGTGAGGGCCATCCTGCAGGTTCTGGTCGGCGGTGTAGGCGTGGATGGTGGTCATCAGGCCATTGACGATGCCGAAACGATCGTTGAAAACCTTCGCGAGAGGCGCGAGGCAGTTCGTGGTGCAGGAGGCGTTAGAGATGATGTGGTGCTTTTCTGGGTCGTAAAGGTGGTCGTTGACACCAATAACAAAAGTCGCATCCTCGTTGGTTGCCGGTGCTGAGATCAGAACCTTCTTGGCACCTGCCTCGATGTGCTTCTTGGCCTTCTCGCCGTCGGTGAAGATACCGGTGGACTCAATAACGATGTCGACACCGAGTTCTTTCCATGGCAGCTCTGCTGGGTCGCGCTCGGCGAGTACCTTGATGCTCTTGCCGTTTACGACAATGCTGTCTCCATCTACCGAAACAGCAGCGCCCAGGCGACCGGTTACCGAGTCGTACTTCAGAAGGTGTGCAAGCCCTGCGGGGTCAGAGAGGTCATTTACGGCAACAATTTCTAGGTCTGAGTTCTGAGCAAGAGCTGCCCTCAGGTAGTTGCGTCCGATGCGGCCAAAGCCATTAATTCCAACACGAGTCACGAAAGATACTCCAGATTTTTATTGAATAGAAAGCCCCGCGCACCTTTGGGCGGACCCGCTTAGCCTAGCAGTAGTGACTTTGAGTGCACCGAAACAGAGCCAAAGCGGTTTGCGACGTCTTCCCAACTAATGATGTTCCAGAAAGCCTTCACATAGTCAGCTTTGACGTTCTGGTAGTCGAGGTAGAAGGCGTGCTCCCACATGTCGAGCATCAAAAGTGGAATGTTCCCCATCGCAAGGTTCCCCTGCTGGTCATACAGCTGGCCAATGATCATCCTGTTTCCAAGGGCGTCCCAGGCTAGGTATGCCCACCCAGAGCCCTGAATGCCAATTGCCGCAGCCGAAAAGTGGTTCTTGAAGGCCTCAAAGGAACCGAAGTACTCGGTGATTGCGGCGGCCAAGTCACCCTCTGGGGCCGACGAGCTGGGGCTTAAGTTCTTCCAGAAGATGCTGTGGTTGACATGTCCCCCGAGGTTGAAGGCAAGGTCCTTCTGAAGCTTCGGAAGAGTTGCAAAGTTGTCCTCACTCCGAGCTTTCTCCATGGCCTCTAGAGCAGCATTTGCGCCCGTCACATAGGCCTGGTGGTGCTTAGAGTGGTGCAGCTCCATGATGCGAGCCGAAATGTGAGGCTCAAGGGCTGAGTAGTCGTAGCTGAGTTCTGGAAGCTGGTAGGTCATGGGTTTCTCCTTCTGATAGTTAGTTCTAAGTTCGAACCGGCTGGATTATTCCTCGAGCAGGTCTGCGATAACGGATTCGGTGTCTGGAATGCCCAGATCCGCCGCTCTACGGTCGGCAGTTGCGAGAAGTCTTCTAATCCGCCCTGCGACCGCGTCCTTGGTCATCGGGGGCTCTGCCAGCCTGCCGAGCTCGTCCAGGGAGGCGTCTTTGTGCTTGAGCCTGAGCTCTCCAGCGTATTTGAGGTGCTCGGGTGCATCGGTGCCAAGAATCTCGAGCGCTCTTTGGACACGTGCACTTGCGGCAACCGCGGCTTGGGCGCTGCGACGCAAGTTGGCATCGTCGAAATTGGCAAGTCGATTGGCCGCTCCCCTAACCTCTCGACGGTTTCTAAGCTCTTCCCACTTGTCGACCTGGTCGATGCAGCCCATTTGCCGAAGCAGCTCGGTAATTCCCTCGCCGTCTCGCACAACTACACGAAAGACGTTTCGAACCTCACGTGCCTTAGCGTTCACTCCGAGACGCCTTGCAACACCCACAAGTGCCATTGCGGATTCGTTTCCAGGAGCTGTCACTTCGAGCGAGGTGGAGCGTCCAGGGTCAGTTAGCGTTCCGTGAGCCAAGAAGGCACCGCGCCAAATGGCCCTTGCCTCGTCCATGGTCGATGAGACCAAGGTGGCGGGTAGTCCTCGGACGGGTCTTCCGCGGTTATCGATCAAGCCAGTCTGGCGTGCCAAGAGTTCGCCATCTCTCAGCACTCGAATCTGGTAACCACTGTTCTTGCGGAGTCCGCTTGCAGACACCACGCTGAGTTCGGCTTGAATGCCGTAGAGCTCGGCAATGGCTCGAGTTAGACGCCTAGCTAGGGTGGCGGAGTCAAGCTCCACCTCAATGGCTATCCGGCCAGATATCAGGTGCAGTCCCCCACAAAAACGCAGGATTGTGGCAAGCTCTGCGGCTCTAACCAGGCTGTTGCCGGTGGGTACTCTTGCAAGCTCGTCCTTGATTGCTGCTGTGAGCGCCACGACTACTCCCTACCCAAGTCTCGGTGTTGCACGCTGATGGTCACATCAGCCTCCTTCTCAAGTCTTTTCGCAATCTCGTTAGCCATTGCCACCGAGCGGTGCTTGCCGCCGGTGCATCCAATCGCGATGGTTGCGAATCTCTTGTTTTCGTTTCGGTAGCCAGCAAGCACACTGTGCAGTGAGGCCACGTAGTTTGTTAGAAAGTCCTCAACGCCCGGCTGACCAAGAACGTAAGCCCGGACCTCGTCATCGTTGCCCGTTTTGTCCCGAAGTTCGTCCTTCCAGTGCGGGTTAGCGATGAACCTCGCATCGGCTACTAGGTCGGCATCTACCGGGAGACCGTACTTAAACCCAAAGCTCAACACGTTGATTTTTAGTGCCTTGGAATTAGTTGCAAAAGCCTCCGCAACTCTGTTGGTGAGCTGGTGGACATTGGTCTCTGAGGTATCGAAGACGATGTCCGCGCTCTCGCGCAAGCCCATTAGCTCACTGCGCTCTTTCGTTATGCCATCGAGTACTGTCGCGTTCCCCTGCAGCGGATGTGGTCTGCGTACCGACTCAAAGCGCTTTACAAGCGCGCTATCGCTGGCTTCAAGGAACAGCACCCGAACCACGATGTCCCGCACCTTTAGCTCTGCCAGTTTGGTCTGCAGCTCGTTGAAGAACTCTCCACCCCGAACGTCAGTTATGACGGCGATCTTTGGAAGTTTGGACTTGCTGAGTGCGAAGAGATCACTAATCGGACCGAGCATCTGAGGAGGCAGGTTATCGATGACATACCAGCCCTGATCCTCGAGCGCATTTCCAACCGTGGAGCGGCCAGCGCCGGACATGCCGGTGACTACTAGTAGCTCTGGTTTTTTAGCGTCTTCCATCTCTCCCCTGATGATTGCTTACAGGTTAGTCCTTCGGCGTGTCGCGCGTGTCGCCTTCTTGCAAATCACCCAGATATTCACCGATTTGTTTTGCCAGTTTCAGACCGAAGCCATCCAATGTGGCGATCTCTTCGGCGCTGGCTGCCCTAATTCGCTTTAGCGAGCCATACTTTCTTAGCAACAGCCTCACCTTCTGCTCCCCCAGGCCTGGTATTTCTAGTAGCTGGGAGGCAATCGTCTTACTGCGCTTGGCCCGCTGGGCCGTGATCGCAAAGCGGTGGGCCTCGTCTCGGATGCGCTGGAGCAAAAACAACTCCTCAGAGGTTCTCGGAAATATGACTGGGTAGTCGCTGGAGGTGGTGAACACCTCTTCGAGTCTCTTGGCGAGCGTGGCGATCGTTATCTCGCCAACGCCGCTTTCCTCCAAGGCCCTTAGCGCAGCTCCCCTTTGAGGTAGTCCACCATCTATGAGCATCAAAGACGGGCGATAGCTAAATTTCTCGCTCGTCTCTTCTCCCAGGTACTTGAGCCTGCGCGATAGCACCTGATAGATCGACTCCGTATCATCGGCGCTCTCGAGATTAAATCTTCGGTACTGGTCCTTTTTGGGCAGACCGTCTTCGAAGACGACCATTGAGCCAACGGTTCCGGTTCCTGATAGGTGGGAAATGTCAAAGCACTCAATTCTCAGCGGGGCCTCTTTCATGCCCAGGGCTTTCTGAATTCCGGCAAGTGCATCGGCTCGGGCCGTGAAGTCGCTACTGCGCTTGAGCTTGTAGCTATTTAGGGCATGCGCAGCATTATTGAGAGCCGTCTTAGCGAGGGTTGCCTTTTCACCCCGCTGGGCAACCGCAACCTTGACGGGTTTGCCCCGAACCTCGCCGAGAAAGGCCTCGATAGGCGCTTTGTCTTTTGGAATCTCCGGCACCAAGAGCAGCTTTGGGACCTCCATGGAGGTTCCCTTGGTGTTAGGCGTGTAGAGCTCTTGAATGAGGTACTCCACCAGCTCTGAGTTATTTCTGTCGAGCTCGAGATCGACAACCATCGACCTGTTACCTCTTATGCGGCCACCGCGCACAATGAAGATGCTTACCGCAGCGCTTAGTTCGTCCCGGGCAAGTCCGATCAGGTCTGCGTCTGTCTGGTCTGAAAGAACCACGGTGGTTTTCTCCAGCACCTTCTCCAGGGCGGCAACATCGTCTCTTAGGTTGGCTGCAAGTTCATAGTTCTCCGAATCGCTTGCCGCCTGCATCTTCTTTCTTAGATCCTGAACATGCTGCTCGCTGCCACTTGCAACAAAGTCCCCAAGACGCTTGGCGAGGGCCTTGTGTTCTGGCTTGGAAATTCTGTCCACACAGGGAGCGGCACACTTACCTATCTCGGCAAGCAGGCAGGGCCTTCCCGAGCGCACAGCGCGGTCGTAGACGCCCTTGGAGCAGGACCTGACCGGATAGACCTTGAGTAGGGTGTCGAGAGTTTCTCGGATAGCCCAGGCTTGGGTGTAGGGACCGAAGTAGCGAAGACCTTTAATCTCCCTGTTTCTTGTGATGAAGGCTCTGGGAACCTCATCTGTCACCGAGATTGCTAGATAGGGATAACTCTTGTCATCGCGGAATCTCACATTGAATGGCGGGTCAAACTCCTTGATCCACATGAATTCCAGCTGAAGCGCATCGTATTCGGTGTCTACTATCGTCCACTTCACATCCGCCGCTGCCAGGAGCATTCTCTGGGTGCGCTCGTGGAGTTTTGAGAAGGTGCCGAAGTAGCTGGTCAGTCGGGACTTGAGGTTTTTAGCCTTACCGACATAGAGGACCTTGCCTCTGGAATCCACAAAGCGATAGACCCCAGGTTGGGTTGGAATCTCTGAGGTTTTGGGCCTAAAGCTCAGCTTTGTCATGGCTAAGCCAACAGCTCGGCCAAGAACTTACCGGTGTGAGAGGACTTGTTGGCCGCTACCTTCTCGGGAGTTCCCTCGGCGACAATCTGTCCGCCTCCACTACCCCCTTCGGGCCCTAGGTCTATGACCCAGTCGCAGCAGCGAATAACATCCAGATTGTGTTCGATGACAATGACGGTGTTGCCCTTGTCAGTGAGGTCTGCAAGCACGTTCAGAAGTTTCTTCGTGTCTTCGAAGTGGAGACCAGTGGTCGGTTCGTCTAGGACATAGATGGTCCTGCCGGTCGACCTGCGCTGGAGCTCTGTTGCGAGCTTTACGCGCTGAGCCTCCCCGCCAGAGAGAGTGGTCGCACTCTGTCCCAGCCGGACATAGCCCAGCCCAACGTCAACCAGGGTGTTCAGGTATCTAGCGATTGAGTTGATGGGGGCGAAGAATTCGGCTGCCTCGCTGATGGGCATCGATAGGACATCTCCTACCGATTTGCCCTTGTATTTCACCTGCAGCGTCTCGCGGTTATAGCGGGCACCCTTGCAGTCCTCGCAGGTGACATAGACATCGGGTAGGAAGTTCATCTCAATGCGGATAGTTCCGTCACCGCTACAGGTCTCGCAACGACCACCCTTCACATTGAAAGAGAACCTTCCCTGCTGGTAACCGCGCACCTTCGACTCTGGGGTGTCGGCAAAAAGCTTTCTAATGTGATCGAATACGCCGGTGTAGGTGGCTGGGTTGGAGCGCGGGGTGCGGCCAATTGGAGCCTGGTCAACGTGAACTACCTTGTCGAGCTGCTCGAGGCCCTCGACCCTGATATGCCTTCCAGGAACTCCCTTTGCGCCATTGAGCTTGTTAGCAAGCACCTGATACAAAACGTCATTGACCAGCGATGACTTACCCGAGCCACTCACGCCCGTGACCGCCGTCATGACCCCCAAGGGGAAGCTAACCGAGACATCCCGGAGGTTGTTTTCCTTGGCTCCAACAACTTTGATCTGGCGGTCCTTACTTACCTTGCGCCTTTTTGCAGGAGTTTCTATCTTTAGTCTTCCTGAGAGGTAGTCGCCGGTGATTGATGTGCGGTTATCCAAGATGGCCGCATAGGAACCGGAGTGGACAACCTCGCCTCCTCCAAGACCCGCACCTGGACCGATGTCGACCAGCCAGTCTGCAGCTTTGATGGTGTCCTCATCATGCTCAACGACGATCAGGGTGTTACCTAGGTCGCGCAGCTTGATAAGCGTCTCAATTAGCCTGCGATTGTCGCGCTGGTGCAGTCCAATTGAGGGCTCGTCCAAAACGTAAAGAACACCTGTGAGTCCGGCACCAATCTGGGTGGCAAGCCTGATGCGCTGCGCCTCCCCACCAGAAAGAGACCCAGCACTGCGCTCTAGCGAGAGATAATCCAGTCCCACCGCAAGGAGAAAATCAAGCCTCGCCCTAATTTCCCTGAGAACCTGGGCAGCAATCTTTTGTTCGCGGTCTGTGAGTTTCAGGGTCTCAAAGAAGTCGTGGGCCTCACCCAGGGAGTAGACAGCGACATCGTGGATGGACTTTGAGTGAACCTTGACCGCTAGAACCTCGGGTCTGAGCCTTGCGCCCTGGCAGGCCGGGCAGGGGATCTCCCTGAGAAACTCCGCCCATTTGCCTCGAGCCCAGTCCGAGTCGGACTCCAGGTAGCGCCTCTCAACATAGGGAAGCACGCCCTCAAAGCCTGAGGTGTAGCGCATCTCTCTTCCATACTTCGAGCGCCATTTGACCTGAACCTCGAAGTCATTGCCATTTAGTACCGCGTCCTGAACTGCCTCAGGGAGCTTTTCCCAGGGGGTGTCCAGGTCAAATTCAAGATCGTTTGCAAGGCCTGCCAAGAGTCTGGTGAAGTAGCTGTAAAGGCCTTTGCCCTGGGTAGACCATGGCAGCAGCACTCCCTCGTTGATGGTTGCCGCAGGGTCCCCCACAACCAGTTCCGGATCGACCGCCATCTTTGTTCCAAGGCCGGTGCAGGTTGGGCACGCACCAAAGGGGGCATTGAACGAAAAAGTTCTGGGCTCGATCTCACTTAGGACAATCTCATGCTCATTTGGGCAGCTCAGACGCTCGCTGAAGGTGCGGGTCTTCTTTTCGTCCACGAAGTCCACAATCACCCTGCCGTCGGCGAGCTTGAGCGCTGTCTCGACGCTGTCGGTGATCCTGCCCTGGGCATCCGCCTTCACCACGAGTCGATCAACCACCACCGAAATATCGTGCTTAAAACTCTTCTTTAGAGGCTTTGCCTCGGTGAGGGTTACTGTTTCGCCGTCGACTACGGCCCGGGCATATCCTTGCGATTGCAGAGAGGCGAAAAGGTCCGCAAACTCCCCCTTTTTCTGCTGGACGATTGGAGCTAGGAGCTGGAAGCGAGTTCCCTCCTTGATGGTCATGAGCTGGTCGACTATTGCCTGCGGGGTTTGCTTTGAGATGACCTCACCGCATTCGTGGCAGTGAGGAACGCCGATCCTTGCCCACAAAAGTCTGAGGTAGTCGTGAATCTCGGTGATGGTTCCGACTGTTGATCTGGGGTTGCGGTTGGTGGATTTCTGATCAATTGACACCGCCGGTGAGAGTCCCTCGATGAAGTCAACGTCGGGCCGGTCGACCTGCCCTAAAAACTGTCTGGCGTAGGCGCTGAGCGACTCCACGTATCTGCGCTGACCCTCGGCAAAGATCGTGTCGAAGGCCAGGGATGATTTTCCAGACCCGCTCAGTCCTGTGAAAACCACCATCGCATCACGAGGAATCTCGAGATTGAGGTTCTTGAGATTATGAACTCGGGCGCCCTTGATGGCTAGATGGGGGCCTTTGGGAGTCTCAATAATCACCGTAGAAGTCTATGCATGGCCAGCCTGCTCAAATTGCCGAAGTTCTCTTTTGAGCTCCCCGATCTCATCACGGATTCTGGCCGCCAGTTCGAACTTGAGCTCTGCTGCCGCTGCTCTCATTTGCGCATCTAGATCCATGATGGTCGCCAACAGCTGCTCACTGCCAGCTTTCCCAATGTCACGTCTGCCGCGCATTGGTGTGGAGGCGACCTTTCTCGCCGGCTGCTTCCTGAGTGACTCCATCAGGGCCTCGGTATCAAGCTCTTCGCGGTTGAGGCTGTCGGTGATGTCGGCAATCTTCTTGCGTAGTGGGGTCGGATCGATGCCGTTCAGCCTGTTGTATTCGACCTGCTTCTCACGCCTGCGGTTAGTTTCATCAATTGCTCGCTTCATCGATGCGGTTACCTTGTCCGCATACATGTGGACCTCGCCGTTGACGTTTCTCGCCGCCCTACCAATGGTTTGAATCAGCGAGGTTGTAGAGCGCAGGAAACCCTCTTTGTCAGCATCGAGTATCGAAACCAGCGATACTTCCGGAAGGTCAAGGCCCTCACGGAGCAGGTTGATACCCACCAGCACGTCATAGAGCCCCTGCCTGAGCTCCCTGAGAAGCTCCACTCTTCTGAGGGTGTCAACATCGGAGTGGAGGTAGCGAACCCTGATGCCCATCTCGGTTAGATACTCTGTGACCTCTTCGGCAAGGCGTTTGGTGAGAGTTGTGACCAATACGCGCTCATTACGTTCTGATCGGAGCTTGATTTCCTCCAGCAGGTCATCAATCTGCCCCTTGGCCGGCTTCACGTGCACCTCCGGGTCGACAAGGCCTGTTGGACGAATGATCTGCTCGACCACACCATCGCCTAGGTTGAGCTCGTAGTCTGCTGGCGTGGCTGAGAGGTAGACGGTCTGTCCGGTTCGCTCCAGGAACTCCTCGAACCGAAGCGGGCGGTTATCGAGCGCAGAGGGAAGCCTGAAGCCATGCTCGACGAGGGTCCGCTTTCTTGAGGAGTCTCCGTTATACATTGCTCGAATCTGTGGAATGGTCACGTGAGACTCGTCAATGACGGTTAGGAAATCCTCCGGAAAGTAGTCGAGCAGACAGGCTGGCGGCTCACCCTCATTGCGCCCATCGATGTGTCTTGAGTAATTTTCAATGCCGGAGCAGAAACCAAGCTCCCTGATCATCTCCAGATCAAAGGTCGTCCGCATCTTGATGCGCTGAGCCTCTAGGAGTTTTTGCTGGCGTTCAAACTCGCGATAGCGCTGCTCCAGCTCGTTCTCGATGTCCTCAATCGCCTTACCCATGCGCTCTGTCGGAGCCACGTAGTAGCTGGCCGGATAAATGGCAACGCTCTCGCGCTCCATCAGAATTTCACCGGTCAGCGGGTGAATGCGGTAAATCTTTTCGACCTCATCGCCAAAGAACTCAATTCGGGTGGCCTCCTCGTCGTAGACGGCGATGACCTCAACGGTGTCGCCCTTGACCCTGAAGTTGCCCCTGACAAACTCAACATCGTTGCGCTGGTATTGAATCGCTACCAGTGAGCGAATCAGCTCATCTCTGTCAATTCTTTGCCCAACCGAAATTGGTAGCGACTGTGCTAGGTACTCCTTAGGTGCCCCGAGGCCATAGATGCAGCTAACGGTTGCGACAACAATTACGTCTCTACGAGAGAGCAAGGACATTGTGGCCGAGTAGCGCAGCCTTTCGACCTCCTCGTTTATCGTCGAGTCTTTTTCGATGAAGGTGTCGGTCTGGGGAACGTAGGCCTCGGGTTGGTAGTAGTCGTAGTAGCTAACGAAATATTCGACGGCATTTTCAGGAAAGAGCTCTCGCAGCTCACTAGCTAGCTGCGCTGCGAGGGTCTTGTTGTGGGCAATAACCAGGGTTGGCCTTTGGAGTCGTTCGATTAGCCATGCGGTTGTCGCACTCTTACCGGTTCCCGTGGCTCCAAGTAGGACAACGTCGCGCTCGCCTGCACGAACTCTTCTCTCTAGCTCGTCAATAGCCTTCGGCTGATCACCGCTGGGCTGGTAATCACTGATGACTTTGAAAGGCTTTTGGCTTTGCTCCACCGTGCAAGCCTAGGAGAAACTAGCGAAGACCTCGTCGGCCTTCGCTAGAAGCTCATCCATGGGGCAATTTGAATCAATCACAGTGTCGGCTCTGGCTTCTCGTTCAGCGTCTGTGGCCTGAGCTGCAATTCTCTGCATCGCCTCCTCCTTGTTCATACCGCGAAGAGTTACCAACCTGTCGATTCGCACGCTTTCGTCGCAGCTGACGGTGACAATTCGATCGAAATCAAGCTTTGAGTTTGTCTCAGCCAACAGGGGAATCGTGTAGACGATAACGCCCTCGAGCCCCACCACGCGCTCTGCTGCAAGAGTCTGAATCCTCGGATGCAGGAGAGCCTCTAGATCCTTGCGTGATTCCTCGGATGCAAATGCGACTGAGGCAAGCGCGCTCCTATTTAGCGAGCCATCCGGTGTTAGAACTTGCTCACCAAAGCGAGCCACAACAGCAGCTAGTCCCTCGGTCCCGGGCTCAACTACCTCTCGCGCTAGGACGTCAGCATCGATCTCGTGGGCACCAAGAGCTACCCAACGGCTTGCGACCGTGGTCTTTCCAGAACCAATACCGCCAGTTAGAGCAATGAGCATCTTGCAAGGATAAAGCGAAACGGAGGGCCCTGTTGGACCCTCCGCCTCGTTAGGTGAATTTCTTTACTTGTCTTCGCTGAGCTGATCACGCAGTGCAGCTAGGGACTCATCATCAGAAAGAGTGCCGGCATCCTGAGCTTCACCTGAGGTGGCGCTTGGCTCCTCGGCTGGTGCCGCTTCTGGAAGAGCGGCAAGCTGCTCCCTAATGGCCTTTACCTGGGTCTTGTGAAGCTCCCAGCGCTTTTGAGACTCTGCGTAGTCAGCCTCCCACTTGCCCTTGGCTTCCTCGTAACCTGGCTTCCACTCGTTGCTCTCGGGGTCGAAGCCCTCTGGGTAGCGGTAGTTGCCCTTTTCGTCGTAGTCAGCGTCCATTCCGTAGAGAACCGGGTTGAAGTCAGTGCTCTCTGGGTCAACCTCATCAACTGCCTGCTTGAGAGACAGCGAGATTCTCCTGCGCTCAAGATCAATGTCAATGAGCTTGACGAACACTTCCTGGTTCACGGTGACAATCTGGTCTGCGTGCTCAACGTGCTTGCTGGAGAGCTCCGAGATGTGAACGAGGCCCTCGATGCCGTCTGCCACGCGAACGAATGCACCAAATGGAACAATCTTGGTGACCTTGCCCGGGATGTACTGGCCGATGGCGTGGGTTCTTGCGAATACCTGCCATGGGTCTTCCTGAGTGGCCTTGAGAGACAGTGAAACGCGCTCGCGGTCCTGGTCAACCTCTAGAACCTCGACGGTTACTTCCTGGCCGACCTCGACTACCTCGCTGGCGTGCTCAATGTGCTTCCAGCTCAGCTCGGAAACGTGGACTAGGCCGTCTACTCCGCCAAGGTCAATGAATGCACCGAAGTTGACGATCGAGGAGACGGTTCCGGTTCTGATCTGACCCTTGGTTAGGTCGTTCATCATGGTTGAGCGGCTCTCGCTCTGGCTCTGCTCTAGCAGGGCACGGCGAGAAAGCACCACATTGTTGCGGTTCTTGTCCAGCTCGAGAATCTTTGCCTCGACCTCGGTGCCCAGGTAAGGGCCCAGGTCGCGGACTCTGCGGAGCTCAATTAGCGAGGCGGGAAGGAAGCCACGCAGACCGATGTCTACGATGACACCACCCTTGACTACCTCGATGACGGTGCCCTTGACAACACCATCTACTTCCTTGACCTTCTCCACGTCACCCCACGCACGCTCGTACTGCGCACGCTTCTTGCTCAGGATCAGGCGGCCTTCCTTGTCCTCCTTCTGAAGAACAAGTGCCTCAACTGCGTCACCAACCTTGACGATGTCATTTGGGTCTGCATCCTGACGGATGGAAAGTTCACGGGAGGGAATGACGCCTTCGGTTTTGTAACCTACGTCTAGGAGCACCTCGTCGCGGTCAATCTTGACCACGGTGCCGGAGATGAGATCTCCATCGTTGAAAAATTTGAGAGTTGCTTCGACCGCTGCTAGAAAGTCTGCTTCTGAGCCGATGTCATTGACTGCTACCTTGGTGGTTTTTGCGGTCGTCTTGGTTGCCATATGTGTGGGTACTCCACTTGTTTTACTCGGGTCGCGCTAGAGCCACGATTCTTCTGTGGTTTTAGCCCGACGAACGGACAGGGATGGTGCCCTAAGGCACCTGGGAAAGCTTAGCGACATTTCTAGTGTCCCGCTAGCTCCCAGTTCTCTCCAATGCCGATGTGAACATCTAGCGGAACAGACAGTTTTGCCACCTCGGTCATTTTTTCTAGGGCAACCTTCCTAACGCCCTCAAGTTCTCCCGGTGCTACCGCTATCACCAACTCATCATGCACCTGCAGAAGCAACTGAGACTTCAATCCGTCTTTGAGCATGCCACTTTCAACCTCAATCATTGCAAGCTTCATGATGTCTGCAGCTGTGCCCTGAATGGGCGCATTCAACGCTGCCCTGCGGGCGTTCTCGCGAACCTGAAAGATCTTGGACTGCAGGTCTGGGAAGGGTCTTCTCCGGCCATAGACGGTGGTTGTGTGTCCCAGGCTCTTGGCGCGCTGAACCACAGTGTCGAGGTAGCGTTTTACTCCCCCGAACCTCTCGAAGTAGTCGCTCATTAGCTGCTTGGCCTCGGACTTAGAAATCCTCAGTTGACGGGCGAGTCCGTATTCACTCAGTCCATAGACCAACCCATAGCTCATGGCCTTGACCTTGGAACGCATGGCACCTGTCACAGCCTCAGGCTCTACGCCATAGATGCGAGCGCCCACAAAGTTGTGAAGATCCTCGCCCTTGTTGAAAGCCTCTATCAACCCCTCATCCTCGGAGAGGTGAGCCATGATCCGCATCTCGATCTGGGAGTAGTCCGCGGTCAGAAGAGTCTCGTAGCCGTCACCCGCGATGAAAGCACTCCTCAACCGCATCCCGCGATCAGTTTTGATAGGGATGTTCTGCAGGTTTGGGTTCTCGCTACTGAGACGCCCCGTTGAGGTTCCAACCTGTGAGTAGCTGGTGTGAATCCGACCATCGGCAGCGACTGCCTTGATGAGAGTTTCGGTGATCTGCCTAAGTTTTGAGGAATCACGGTGGGCCAATAGCTTTTCCAAAAAAGGATGCTCTGTTTGTTCGTAAAGAGTTGCTAGCGCCTCTGCGTTGGTTGAGTAGCCGGTCTTTACGCTTCTTGTGCCCTCCATGCCCAGCTCCTCAAAAAGAACAGTCTGGAGTTGTTTCGGGCTCGCAAGATTAACCTCGTGGCCGATGATGTCGTAGGCCTGCCTGGCTATCTCGTCAACCTCTGCACTGAGCTCATCGAACTGGCTCTGCAGCACATCCTTGGCAACCGCAATGCCATGAACCTCCATGCGCGAAAGTACTCCTGCAACCGGAAGCTCGATTTCTTTGTAGACAGGGAGCGACTCCTCGTCTTCCAGCCGGGGTGCGAGAGCGGCCCAAATCATGGCATAGCACCAGGCATCTAATGAAGGCTCAGGTTCGCTTAGAAGTTGATCCGCATCTGCCCTGACCACGTCAACCCCTGCATAGCGCCTGACCAATGCATCTGGGTCAAGATCCTTGCTGCTTGGATCAATGAGATAGGCGGCAAGAAGGGCGTCGTTATTGAGTTCTCCGAGCTCTATCCCAGCCTCGGCAAACCTGCGGTAGCTGTTCTTGGCATCCCAGGATCCGAAGCCACCTGTGGCAACTAACTTGAGTGCCATCTCAACGTCCTTACCGTTCCAATCAAGACGCTTTGTTGTTGTCGCCGCACCAAGCCCAACCAAGGAGCCCTCTGCGAGTTCGAGCTTTAGAAAAGCTCCCTCGGAAACAAGTTTTTCGATGTCGCTGATTGATGATATCTCCGGCTTCGGAGGCTCTGTGGGCAGGTCTGGACCTCTGGGCGCCTCCCGCATTGGTTCGTGTTCTGGAGAATCGTCTTCAACCCTGGCCGAGCGCACCGGGTGCTGGGTGCCATTGACCCCACGGAGCTTCAAAACGCGTGTTAACAGCGTTCTAAATGAGAGCTTGGCAAAGACCTCTTTGACTTGATCCTCGTCCACCGAGCCTAAAGCGAGGTCCTGCATTCCAAAGTCAAACTCGAGGGAGCGAACGAGTTCATTGAGCCTTCGATTTCTAACCGCGAGTTCTTTGTTCTCGCGAAGGCTCTCCCCTACCTTGCCGGGAATCTCTTCGGCTGATTCAAGGATGGCATCCAGAGAGCCAAACTGTTGAATCCACTTGGCTGCCGTCTTTGGACCCACCCCTGGAATGCCCTTGAGGTTGTCTGAGGTCTCGCCAACTAAAGCGGCAAGTTCCGGGTATTGCTTGGCATGGACGCCGTATTTCTCTAGGACAGCCGCGTCATCCATGCGGGCTAGGTTCATGACTCCCTTGACTGGATAGAGAATTGTGGTCTGTTCGGTAATCAGCTGAAAGGTGTCTCGGTCACCTGATACCACCAGCACCCGCATGCCAGCCTTTTCGCCCAGGTAAGCAAGCGAGGCAATGAGATCATCAGCCTCGAACCTCTCGCGAGAAACCGAGGTGATTCTCATGGCGGTGAGGGCCTCGACCAATAGCTCCGTCTGGCCAATGAACTCCTCTGGGGTCTCCCCTCTAGTGCCCTTGTATTCGGGCAATTCTTCGGTTCTAAAACTCTCCCTAGAGACATCAAAGGCAACGCAAAGATGAGTCGGCTTCTCTCCCTCCAGGATGTTCAGCAGCATCGAGATAAAGCCGTGCACGGCGTTGGTGTGCTGACCCTGTTGGTTCTTGAAGTTATCGGGATTGAGAGCGTAGAAGGCCCGGAAGGCCAGGGAATGTCCGTCGATTAGCAGCAGAGTAGGCTGGTCAGAGGACATGTAAGTAGCCTACTTTGCAGGAGGTCGTGAGGTGGACAAAGACGAGGTAGTCACCTCAGAGCAGGCCCTCGAGGTCATGAAACAGCGCGGCTTGGGCGCGCTTGCCGACTCAATGGGCATCAAGCTTGTGGAGCTCAGTGCTGAGCGTGCGGTTGCCACTATGCCCGTCGAAGGAAACACTCAACCGATTGGACTTCTGCATGGCGGTGCCCACGTGGTTTTGGCGGAATCACTGGGGTCCTTTGCTGCAAATGTCCACGCCCACCCATGGGGTTACGCGGTTGGCATCGAACTAAACGCATCCCATCACGGCTCAATAGAGTCTGGAACCGTGACCGGCACCTGCACTGCAGTCAAGCTTGGAAAGACTCTCACCACGCACGAGATAAAGATGACCGATGAGAGCGGTCGCTTGCTTTCGACCGTGAGGATTACTAACTATCTTCGCCCGAAGGGGTCTTAGGCCCCAGCTGCTCAATGACAGCCTTGGCCACCTGCGCCATCGAAAGCCGGCGGTCCATGGAAGCCTTTTGAATCCACCTAAAGGCATCTGGTTCACTGAGCTTCATTTTGGTCATCAACAGACCTTTGGCGCGGTCCATCATCTTGCGAGTCTCTAGCCGATCTGACAGATCTGCTATCTCAGACTCTAAAGACATAAGTTCCTCGTGCCGGGCGAGAGCTATTTGTATTGCTGGAAGCAGGTCACCAGGCTTAAAGGGCTTGGTCACATAGGCCATGGCGCCGGCTTCGGCAGCTCTAGAAACCAGGTCGGTCTGAGAAAAGGCGGTCAGCAGAACCACCGGAATCTTTAGCTCAGCTATCTTCTCTGCTGCGCTGATGCCATCAAGTTTGGGCATCTTGATATCCATCACCACAATGTCTGGCTCGTGCTCTTTTGCAAGCGAGATGGCTTCTTCGCCATCAGCGCCCTCGCCGACGATTTCAAAACCAGCCTCTTCCAGCGTGGAAACCACGTCCATGCGGATGAGCGCTTCGTCTTCGACGACGACTACTCTGAGGGCCTCTGACATGGGCAATACTCTACCCAATCAGGTATCCACTACACTTCTAGCTGCCAGCCGGAATGGCGGAACGGCAGACGCGGAGCACTCAAAATGCTTTGTCCGAAAGGGCGTGTGGGTTCAAATCCCACTTCCGGCACAGCTAAAAGGGACGGTGATTGCACCGTCCTTTTTTCTTAGCTCTTGTAAGCAGGAGCCGCCACGAAGACGGCATCTCCTACGCGGTGAACCCTGAGGGCATTGGTTGAGCCTGGGATCCCTGGAGGGGAACCGGCAACAATAATTACCTCGTCACCAACCCGGCACTTGCCGCTTTCGAGCATGAGCTCGTCAACCTGCTTCACCATTTGGTCGGTGTGGGTCACCTTGTCTACTAGGTAGGTGGTTGCTCCCCAGATGAGAGAGAGCTTTCTCCTAACCTCTTCGTTTGGTGAGAAAGCTAGGACTGGAATCCTTGAGCGCAGTCTCGATACTCGGCGGAGGGTGTCACCGGACTCGGTAAACACGCAAACAAACTTGCTGCCCAAAAGCTCCGCGATGTCCATTGCGGCCTTAACCACAGCTCCTGAGTGGGTGTGGGGCTTTGTGCCAAGTTCAGGAATCCTGTCCAAACCGTTTTCTTCGGTGGACTCGATAATTCTGGCCATTGTCTGGACTGTCTCTAGCGGGTACTCACCCACCGAAGTCTCGCCTGAGAGCATTAGGGCATCGGCGCCATCGAGCACGGCGTTCGCGACATCTGAGGCCTCTGCGCGTGTCGGCCTGGGTGCAGAGATCATGCTTTCAAGCATCTGAGTTGCCACAATCACGGGCTTTGCCCAGCGTCTTGCCAATTCGACGGCTCTTTTTTGAACAAGTGGAACCTGCTCTAGCGGCAGCTCAACACCAAGGTCGCCCCTGGCAACCATCACGCCATCGAAAGCGTCGACGATCTCTTCCAGGGCGGCAACCGCCTGAGGCTTCTCAATCTTGGCGATGACGGGGACGAAGACATCCTCCTCTTCCATGATCTCGTGCACGCGAACAATGTCCTTGGCATTTCTCACAAAGCTGAGCGCGACCATGTCTGCTCCGAGCTTGAGAGCCCACCTGAGGTCATCCTCGTCCTTCTCGCTTAGCGCGGGAACGTTCACTGCAACACCTGGAAGGTTTATGCCCTTGTTGTTGGAGATGGGTCCACCGATTTCTACATCGCAAACCACGTTGTTGCCTTCTATGGACTTCACTCTTAGCGACAGCCGGCCATCGTCAATCAGAATTGGATCGCCCACCTTCACGTCGCCGACTAGGCCTTTGTAGGTGGTGGAGCAAATACTCTCGGTACCCTCTATATCGTCAACGGTGATGGTGAATGTGCCGCCGGTGGTGATCGTCTCTTTATCGTTCTTGAAACGTCCGAGCCTGATTTTTGGACCCTGGAGATCGACCAGTATGCCAACTGGCTTTCCGACCTCGGCTGCTGCCTTGCGGATAGTCGCATAGACCTTCTCGTGGACCGAGTGGTCTCCGTGGCTGAGGTTCATTCGGGCGACATCAACACCGGCCTCGATGATGGCTTTTGCCTTGTCGTAGTCGCTTACGGCTGGGCCAAACGTTGCAACGATTTTGGCGCGTCTCATCTGTATTTGTCTCTTCTCTAGCTGTAAACAGCTATGGGTTGATCTGTTGGCTTTACGGGGAAAGGCAGCTCGGTCTCGCCTTCGAGAAATTCATCTATTGCGGAGGCGGCTGCACGACCCTCAGCAATTGCCCAGACTACTAGGCTCGCGCCTCGACCGGCGTCACCTGCGCTAAACAATCCTGGAGCGACCTGGTACTTGTTGTCGCGTTTGATGTTTCCCTTTTCATCAAGCTCTACCGCGGCCTGCTCCGAAATGCTCTCGGATTCATTGCCTACGAAGCCAAGGGCGAGCAGTACCAAGTCGGCAGGCAAGATTCTCTCGGTGCCCTTTTTGGGCACGCGCTTTCCATCGACAAACTCCGTGTCGGCAACCTTGACTCCAGTGACCCTGCCGTTCTCTCCTACGAACTCGACGGTTGAGTGGAGGTACTTCCGCTCTCCAAATTCTTCGTGGGCGCTCTGCACCTCGAAAAGGTTTGGCACCATTGGCCAAGGCATGTCTTCGGTCCTGTCCTCAGGTGGCTTGACACCGATGGCGAGAGTTGTGACGCTCTTGGCGCCCTGCCTGGTTGCCGTGCCCAGGCAATCAGCGCCGGTGTCACCGCCACCGAGGATAATTACGTGCTTGTCCTGCGCGTGTATTTGCTCCGAAACCTCATCGCCGGCAACCCTCTTGTTTGATTGGGTCAGGTACTCCATGGCGAAGTGAATACCTTCAAGCTCTCTACCGGCAACCTCAAGGTTTCTAGGTTTTAGAGCTCCGGTTGCCACAAGCACTGCGTCATAGCGCTTTTTGAGTTCCGGCCAGCTGATGTCGACACCAATGTTTACACCGGTGCGGAAACGTGTGCCTTCGGCCTCCATTTGGGAGATCCTTCGCTCAAGGTGAATCTTCTCCATCTTGAAGTCCGGGATTCCGTAGCGAAGCAGCCCTCCGATGCGGTCATCTCGTTCAAATACCGCAACTGTGTGACCCGCCCTCGTCAGCTGCTGCGCTGCTGCAAGACCTGCAGGGCCGCTACCAACAATGGCGATTGTCTTACCCGTCAGGCGCTCTGGAACCTGGGGTGTGACATAGCCCTGATCGAAGGCGTTGTCGATAATCGACACCTCGATCTCCTTGATGGTGACCGCAGGTTGGTTAATACCTAAAACGCACGAGTCTTCGCAGGGAGCGGGGCAAATACGGCCGGTGAACTCGGGAAAGTTGTTGGTGGCGTGAAGCCTGTCGATGGCCTCTTTGCCCCTGCCGCGATGGGTTAGGTCGTTCCACTCCGGAATCAGGTTTCCAAGCGGGCAACCCTGGTGACAAAAGGGAATACCGCAGTCCATACATCTACTGGCCTGCCTGGCAACAACCTCGCCGTTTCGCTCGGCGTAGACCTCTTTCCAGTCCTTTATCCGAACTGGGATAGGGCGTCTTTGCGCAGTTTCGCGCTCGGTTACCTTCAGAAACCCTCTTGGATCAGCCATTTGACACCTCCAGAATCTGGGTCCAGACCTCTTCCCCATCTGGCTCATAGCCAAGTTCTTGCGCGTTGCGTTGAATCTCCATCACTCGGGCATAGTCCCGAGGCAGCACACGGACAAAGTTCATCGCCTCATTCTTGAAGTCGCCAAGTATTTTTCGGGCATTGGGAGAGCCGGTCTCGGCAAGGTGTTCCTCAAGTAGCTCCCTCAACTCCGCAACTTGCTGTTCGTCTGGGACACCCAGAGTGATCTCGCCAAGCTGCAAAGCCTCACGGTTCACCCTGGCTTCGGAGAGTTTGTAGACGTAGGCAATACCGCCAGACATTCCGGCCCCGAGGTTGATGCCGGTTTTGCCAAGAATTACCGCCCTGCCGCCGGTCATGTACTCCAGGGCGTGGTCTCCTACGCCCTCAACAACTGCGTGAGCTCCGGAGTTTCGGACCAGGAAGCGCTCGCCAACTATGCCGTTTAGGAAGATCTTTCCCGCGGTGGCGCCGTAGCCGATGACATTGCCGGCAATCACGTTTTCGCCAGCAACATAGGCAGCTCCGGCTGGGGGCTTGACGACAACGGTGCCGCCGGAGAGCCCCTTTGCCACGTAGTCATTGCAGTCACCAGACACCGTGATCTTGATCCCTCTAGGTACAAATGCACCCAGCGATTGACCCGCGCTGCCGGTCAGAGAGAGCTCTAGGGTTCCAGGTTCGAGACCCTGTTCTCCCCACTTGTATGTCAGTTCATTACCAAGCATTGTTCCGATTGCCTGGTTCGTGTTGTTGATCTCTCGCTCGATGAAAACCTTCTTGCCCTCAACCAGTGCGGGCGCAGCCTCTTCGATTAGTGGGTAGTCGAAGTGATTCTCAAGTTCGTGGTCCTGGACTGTGGTGCGGTAGAGGGAAGAGTCTGTCTTGATATCCTTAGCCGCAAAGATGGGAGCTAGGTCCAATCCATCAGCCTTCCAGTGCTTGATTGCCTCGTTTGCATCTAGCAGTTCAGCGTGACCAATTGCCTCTTCCAGAGACTTGAAGCCCAGCTCTGCGAGGTATTCCCTGACCTCTTGAGCCAAGAACTCAAAGAAGTTCACAACGTGATCGGCCTGGCCTCGGAATCTCTCGCGCAGCTCTGGGTTCTGAGTTGCAACTCCAACTGGGCAGGTGTCAAGGTGGCAAACACGCATCAAAATGCAGCCTTCCACCACCAGTGGAGCAGTAGCAAAACCGAACTCCTCCGCGCCCAGAAGAGCTGCGATGATGACGTCCCTACCTGTCTTCATAGAGCCATCCACCTGCACTGTTATGCGGTCTCTCAGGCCGTTCAGCAGCAGCGTCTGCTGGGCTTCGGCGAGCCCTAGCTCCCATGGGGTGCCGGCATGCTTGAGAGAGTTCAATGGGCTGGCTCCGGTGCCACCATCGTGACCGGAGATAAGGACCACATCGGCCTTGGCTTTGGCAACCCCTGCAGCTACCGTTCCCACACCAAACTGGCTCACGAGCTTGACGTGAATCCTGGCCCGGCGGTTGGCCCGCTTCAGGTCGAAAATAAGCTGCTTGAGGTCCTCGATGGAGTAGATGTCGTGGTGAGGAGGTGGCGAAATCAGGCCAACACCGGGAGTTGAGTGTCTCAGGTCTGCAATCCACGGATAAACCTTGTGAGGAGGCAACTGACCACCTTCGCCAGGCTTTGCTCCCTGTGCCATCTTGATCTGGATGTCATCGGCGTGGGTTAGGTACATGCTGGTGACCCCAAAGCGGCCAGATGCTACCTGCTTCACTGCAGATCGCTTTTCTCGATCTAGCAAACGCTCTACAGACTCGCCACCCTCGCCGGTGTTGCTCTTTCCGCCGATTCGGTTCATTGCGATTGCCAACACCTCGTGAGCCTCAGGGCTGATCGCACCCAATGACATAGCTCCTGTGGCAAAACGCTTGACTATCTCTGAGACCGGTTCGACCTGCTCGATAGGTATGGACTTGCGCTCGTCGGTGCGGAGCTTGAACAGACCGCGTATGGTCATGAGTCTCTCGGCCTGGTTGTCCACCGCACTGGTGTACTGCTTGAAGATCTCGTAGGACTTCTTCTTGGTGGAGTGCTGAAGCTTGAAAATAGTCTCCGGGTTGAAAAGGTGCGGTGGGCCCTCGCGACGCCACTTCATCTCGCCACCGACCTCAAGAGGCATGTGGACGCTGGTCGCACCTTCTAGCGGGTAGGCGTGACGGTGACGCTTTTCAATCTCGGTATGAAGGACATCTAGCCCCACTCCCCCAAGCTTTGAGATAGTTCCGGTGAAGTGCTGGTCGATAAGTTTTTGCGAGAGTCCGACCGCCTCGAAACACTGAGCTCCTGCGTAGGAGGCTACGGTCGAGATTCCCATCTTGCTCATGATCTTTAGAACACCCTTACCGAGCGCCTTGATCATGTTCTTGCTAGAGCGTTCAGGGGTGATGCCTGTGATTAGACCCTTGACCACCATGTCCTCGGCGGTCTCCAACGCTAGATAGGGGTTTATAGCAGAGGCGCCGTAACCGAGGAGGGTTGCCATGTGGTGCACATCGCGCGCGTCACCGCACTCAACCATGAGTCCGGCCATGGTCCTTGTGCCGCGCCTAATTAGATGGTGGTGAATCGCTGAGCAGCTGAGCAGCGATGGAATAGGAGCAAGCTCGCGGTTCGAGTCTCGGTCCGAAAGAATCACAAACGTAGCGCCAGCTTCTAGCGCTCGATCTACCTCGTCACACATAGCCTCGAGGCGCTCTTGAAGGGCCTGTTCGCCCTCGTCGACGCGGTAGAGGCAAGAAACTGAGATTGCTTTGCCGATGTTGTTTCCGCGGTCAATGTGCTTGATACGAGCAAGCTCGTCATTGGTCAGGATCGGGTAGTCAAGAACCATTTGCTTCGCATGCTCTGGAGAGGCATCCAGCAGGTTCCTAACCGGACCAATGCTGGCGGTCATTGATGTGACAACCTCTTCCCTAATCGCGTCGAGCGGAGGGTTTGTAACCTGAGCAAACTGCTGTGTGAAGTAGTCGAAGAGCAGCCGAGGTCGGTCGCTGATAGCCGCAATTGGGGTATCGCTTCCCATTGCACCAATCGGTTCCTGACCGAATCTGGCCATTGGAGAGATGAACTCCTTTAGATCTTCCTCGGTGTAGCCGAAAACTCGCTGCCTTCTCGCCACCGATGCGGAGGAATAGCGAATGTGCTCGCGCTCTGGAAGGTCTTTGAGGTTGATCCTCTCGGCGTCGAGCCACTCTCCCCAGGGCTCAAGAGAAGCAACCTCGGCCTTGATCTCCTCGTCTTCAATGATTTGGCCAGCCTCAGTGTCAATTAGGAACATTTTTCCTGGCTGCAACCTGCCCTTGCGCACGATTCTGTCGGCAGGAATGTCTGAGACACCAATCTCACTTGCGAGGATCACGAAGCCGTCCTCGGTGACAACGAAGCGACCGGGTCTGAGGCCATTTCTGTCCAGGGTTGCCCCCACGAGACTTCCGTCGGTGAATACGACTGCTGCCGGCCCGTCCCAGGGCTCCATGATCATCGAGTGATACTCAAAGAAGTCTCTGACCTTGGGGTCGATGTCCAGCTGCTTCTCCCATGCCCCCGGAATCATCATCATCATGGCGTGAGGGAGCGACCGACCACCAAGAACCAAGAGCTCTAGGACCTCATCAAAGGTTGCGCTGTCCGATGCGCCATCGGAGACAATCGGCTTTAGCGATTCCATGTCGCCTAGGAGCTCAGAGGAAAGTTGAGACTCTCTCGCGGCCATCCAGTTCGCATTTCCCTTGACGGTGTTGATCTCGCCGTTGTGGGCAATGAATCGGAAGGGGTGGGCAAGTGGCCAGGATGGGAAGGTGTTGGTTGAGAATCTCGAGTGAACTAGCGCCAATAGTGATTCGAAGCGCTCGTCCGAGAGGTCTTTGTAGAAAGGCTCAAGCTGCAGGGTCGTAACCATGCCCTTATAGACCATCGTTCGCATAGACAGCGAGGGGTGATAAATCCCAATCTCACGCTCACTGCGCTTACGCAACCTAAACAGAGCGCGCTCCAGCTCAAGGCCATGTAGTCCATCACCTGCGAGGAAGATTTGCTGGATTTCGGGCATCGCCTCGCGAGCAAGGTCCCCAAGTACTGCTGGGTCCGTAGGTGGAGTCCTGGTGCCGATAAGTTTTAGGCCTTCTTCCTCAGCTAATTTGCTGAGGCTGGCAAGGTCTTTTTTCGAGGTTGCGGCCTCGAGGAACACCAATCCGGTTCCATAGCTACCTCTTTCAGGCAGCTCAAAGTCAACTACCTCCCGGAAGAAGCGATCTGGTATTTGAGTGAGGATTCCAGCCCCATCACCGGTTCCCGCATCAGAACCAACAGCCCCCCGGTGCTCGAGGTTACGAAGGGAATTGAGAGCCATTTCAACGATGTCATGGCCGGCGTGGCCTCTGAGAGTGGCAACCATAGCCAAACCGCAGGCATCCTTCTCAGCGGCAGGGTCATAGAGTCCCTGAGCAGCTGGCAAGGTGCTAAAGCGCTGGAATGGTGATACAGGCATGCCTCTCCAATCGAATTCCTATGTTGAGTAGGGACTTCGTCGGCCCAGGCGTAAAAGTTAGCTGTTTTTGTCCTCGGCAGAGTCTACTGCGAGAGGCTCATTTGTGCCCTCAGTGGCAGGTTCTCTGCCGGGCATCCAGATGGATGGTTCGAGGCCAGGGTGGCGGCGCGTTTGAACCAAGAAAATCAAGATTCCTAGAGTCAAACCGATCAGCGCTGACCAGATGTTGACCCGAAGACCAAGAATAATCTCACTGGGGTCAATTCGGATACTTTCTATCCAAACTCTTCCAGTTGAATAAACAATCAAATAAAGCGCAAAGACCTTCCCCCACTGAAGATTTAGTCTTGCAGCCAGCAGCAGAATCAAGGCTGCTCCAGTGAGGTTCCAGATCATCTCGTAGAGGAAAGTGGGGTGAAATAAGAGCCCGTCGGGGAGCCCGTTTGGGTATGCGGGATTGCTGCTAGGAATCTCGAGACCCCAAGGTAGCTCGGTTGGTAGACCGAAGAGCTCCTGATTGAAATAGTTACCGAGGCGACCTATGCCCTGGGCAATTAGGATTCCTGGCGCGACGGCGTCCGCCACGGTCAGGAACCGAATCCCAAGCTGTCTAGCGCCAATGTATGCACCAATTGCACCTATCGAGATTGCCCCGTAGATGGCAAGGCCACCCTCCCAAATACGAAGGGTTGCCAGTAGATCCGCACCTTCATAGAAGTAATCGTCTGGGTGAGTTATTACGTGGAAAAACCTTCCACCCAAGATTCCAAACGGAACGGCCCAGAGCGCGATGTCCAGCATGCTGCCCCGCTCTGCTCCACGCCGGTGCAGCTTGAAATCTGCGAGCGTGGTCGCGATTACGATGCCGGTGAGGATAAAGAGCGCATAGAAGTGGATGCGCACAGGCCCAAGATCTATGTAGCTAATTTCAGGTGAGGGGATGCCGGTAAGAAAGTCCACCGGGCTATCCTAAACCGCTCGCTAGCTCGCGGGTCTTTTCAATCAGCCCATCTAGCCCGTTACTCTCATAGGCGGCGATCAAAGCGGTGCCCACAATGGCTCCATCGGCGTAGGTGTTCACGTCCCTTACCTGTGCACCAGTGGAAACCCCAACGCCTACGCAGGTCGGAGCACTTCCAATTGACCTAACCCTGCCTGCGACTTCCCTTGCGAGCTTGTCGACCTCAGCGCGCTCTCCGGTAATGCCCATGGTCGAAACGGAGTAGACAAAGCCGCGTGAGGCCTTGGTGTTTGCGCTAACTCTCTCGTCCGAACTGCTTGGAGCGACCAGAAATACTCTGTCTAGATCGTGTTTATCAGCAGACTCCAACCACTTGGATGCCTCATCTGGAATCAGATCTGGAGTGATCATGCCTTGTGCGCCGGCTTGCTTGAGCTCATCGGCGAACCTTTCGACCCCGTAGCGAAGCACGGGGTTGTAGTAGCTCATGACAAGCATTGGCGTGTCTACCTGCTCACGCACACCGCGAATCACCTCAAACAATTGACTTAGCTTGAAGCCATTCTCCAGCGCCTTTTCGGTCGCCTTCTGAATCACAAGGCCATCCATCACGGGATCTGAATAGGGAACTCCAACCTCAAGGATGTCGCAGCCGTTTTGTGCAAGGGCAACAAACGCGGCAATCGAGTCCTCAACCGTGGGGTATCCGGCTGGGAAGTAACCAACTAGGGTTCCTCTGCCGCTCTGCTTGTTTGTCTCTAGGACGCTCTGGACGCTCATGCTCCAAGCAGTCCAAAGTAACGACCGGCAGTCTCCATGTCCTTGTCTCCTCTGCCAGAGAGGTTTACAAGCACCGATGCGCCGGCAGGAAGTATTTTGGCAAGGTGCGGAATGCCGGCTAGGGCGTGCGCTGTCTCAATTGCGGGGATTATGCCTTCGGTCTGGGACAACAGTTTCATGGCCTCCATGGCTTCGCTGTCGGTTACCCCGTGGTACTGCGCTCTACCCAGGTCCTTCAGCCAAGAGTGCTCTGGACCTACGCCTGGATAGTCGAGACCTGCTGAGATCGAGTGCGACTCAGAGGTCTGACCATCTTCGTCTTGCAGCATGTAGCTCATTGCTCCGTGAAGCACCCCTGGGACTCCCCTGCTCAGGGTAGCGGCGTGCATTGGGGTGTCGATTCCGTCACCGGCGGCCTCGAACCCCCATAGCTGAACATCTGGGTCGTCCAGGAATGCGTGGAAGATGCCAATGGCATTCGAACCACCGCCAACACAGGCCGCAACCGCAGCTGGTAGCTCACCTGTTAGCTCCAGCATCTGCTCCTTGGACTCCTTGCCAATAATGCTGTGAAAGTCACGAACCATAGTCGGGAAGGGATGGGGACCAGCGACAGTGCCGAGTAGATAGTGGGTGGTCTCCACGTTGGCAACCCAATCTCTTAGCGCCTCATTGATCGCGTCCTTTAGGGTGCGAGAACCAGTCTTTACCGCCACTACCTCAGCACCAAGTAGTTTCATGCGGGCGACATTCAGGGCTTGACGTTCGGTGTCAACCTCACCCATGTAGACGACGCAGTCGAGTCCGAAGTAGGCGGCGGCAGTGGCCGAGGCGACACCGTGCTGGCCGGCTCCAGTCTCGGCGATGATGCGCTTTTTGCCCATCCGTTTGGCAAGCAGTGCCTGGCCCATGACGTTATTGATCTTGTGACTACCGGTGTGGTTAAGGTCTTCCCGCTTTAGAAATACTCGAAGCCCGCCGGTGACCGCGGCAAAGCGCTGAGCCTCGGTGATTATCGAGGGCCTGCCGGTGTAGGTGCGGTGGAGCTCCGCCAGCTCCTCTTGGAATTTGGGGTCCTTGCGTGCTGCTTCGTAGACCTGCGAGAGCTGATCTAGGGCTGCGATGAGCGGTTCGGGCACAAATCGACCACCGTACTGGCCAAAGTACGGGCCAACCTGCTCACCTAGCTTTTGGGACATGCGTAAATCCTAAGAGACTGAAGTGAATTCGGGTATCAGAGTGGCCCAATCTCCAGTAACCAGGGCCTCCCCCACAAGCACACAATCTGCTCCAGCATCGCGATAGCGCTTCACGTCTGCCAGTTGCTTGACCGAAGATTCGGCAATCTTGACGCAGCCACTGGGAAGTTTTGCGGCAAGGTGCTCAAACAGCCCAATGTCGGTCTTGAAAGTCTCGAGATCTCTGGTGTTTATGCCTATTAGCCTCGCGCCACTATCCGCTGCGATCGCTATCTCTTCAGCACTGTGGGTCTCAACCAGAGGTTCCAAACCTATGGACTTGGAGAAATCGTAGAGGCTCTGAAACTCTGCCTTGGATAGCTGAGCCAGAATCAGTAGCACCATAGACGCCCCTGCCGCCTTGGCCTCAAGGATCTGGTATTCGTTTGAGATGAAGTCTTTCCGAAGAGTAGGAATGGAAACTGCTTGGCTTACCTCCTGCAGATCAGAGAGCTTTCCACCAAATCCCGATTCCTCGGTGAGCACCGAGATTGCGTGAGCTCCTGCGGATTCGTATCCAGCCCCTAAGGCCTTCGCATCTGGGATTTCCGCAAGGAAGCCCCTTGATGGGCTTCGCCGCTTTATTTCGGCAATTAGTTTGATGTGTTCAGCTGGTTGCAGGGCCTCATAGGCGTCAGGGGCTTTAGAAACCAGTGCGCACCTTTCCTCTAGGAGCTCGCGCGAAAGCTGAGCCTGGCGGGCATTTGATGCCCTCAGGCTTTCATCAAAGAGTCCTTGAAGCACTAGTGCGAGGAGCTTTTGGAGCCACCGACTCCATAGCCAGCCTGCTTTAGGAGGTAGCCCACTACTGGGGCTGCTAGCGCAAGCCCTGCTGAAAGCCAGACGACTAACGCGTTGTCAAACCAGAAAAAGAGAGTCCCAATGGTGAAGGCAAGTGTTACTAGCCCCACCGTTACCCAGGCAGCAAGTGAGTGTCCGTGACCAGGTTCTTCGTTGTGTGACATCTTTTCCTCTCGACTAAGTGCCAATGATAACAATTACTCTGACTGCTCGTCCCATAGGTCTCTAGCATCCAGGTCCTGATTCACACTTTCCACTGAACGACCACCAGGTTTCAAGAAGATCAATAGAGCTGCCGCTATTGCAAGGGCGAACCCGGAAAAAGAAAACACGTATATCACTGGCGAAAGCTCAAGAGCTACAGCTCCACCACCTGCAATACCTGAAACCTGCTCTCTTGCCTCAATCACCGCGGGTGAAGTGGCGAGATCCCCCAACAGCGCAATAGCTGAGGTGGCTGCTATCGCCATTGAGCCCAGGGCGACTAACAGCCTTGGCATCTTGCGATAAAGAGACATCAGGACGGCGAGAGCAGCTACCGCTGGCA
>ERZ887849.172-NODE-172-length-69698-cov-14.128125_pt1 | contig 69698 bp, 59 predicted proteins | sample MGYA00521267_ERZ887849 | MGnify/ENA primary metagenome ERZ887849 (study PRJEB32303, sample SAMEA104408601) | aquatic metagenome | biome: Brackish water; feature: Pelagic; material: water | place: Baltic Sea | collected 2014-06-06T16:11:00 | depth 2,863 m ...
TCGCTTCATCCATTGCAACAGTAACTGAAACAACATCACCGACATTCAGATAACCGTTCAGCGCATTCGTCGCGGAAATCCCAATAGAACTTACAATAACGGTCATTTTGACTCTCCAATAATTGGCGCCAATCAGCGCCAGAAAAATATGGCTTTACACCTAAAACTTCGAGTAAATCCTAGTCACAAACGCAACAGACTAAAATACCATGTTCATAGTATCTCGCCTTTTATCTTCACGGGCGCGTCAAAACCAAGTATGACTGACTAGTGTGTTGCTGTTGAGTACAGAGGAGAGGTCTTGCCCCAAAATGTAAAAGCCAGACGCCCATTGAAAATTGCAATTTTGGAAGATGAAGCCATCATCCAACAACGCCTATCCAGAATATTGCGTGCCTCTTCCATCGTTGATACTGTTGAATGCTATAGCGACAACGCAAGCTTTCTTGGAAGCAACAAGCTAGAAAATCTGGATATTCTGCTGGCAGACATAGGCCTGCCAGATGGTCCAGGCACACAAAGCATAAGTGCTCTATCCGAAAAAAACCCAGAATGTCTATCAATTGCCATTTCGTCTAGCTCAGACGCAACCACTGTTATCAAAGCTGTCACATCTGGTGCGGTCGGATATTTACACAAAGATGATGACGCGAGCGAAATCATGCACAGCATTCAGCTCGCCCTCGATGGGAAATCGCCAATTTCGCCATCTATCGCGCGACTTATTGTTTCAACCATACAAGCCCCCCAGTCCACCACAGGTCACACCCGTTCAAACATTCCTAGTCCAAGCGAAAAAGACGCATTAACCAACCGCGAGGTTGAAGTGCTAGAGGTCTTGTCCAAGGGTCTTTCTTATAGTGAAACGGCAGATCACTTGGGTATTTCTGAGAACACCTTGCCAGTGCATGTGAAAAACATTTACCGCAAGCTGCACTCACATAACCGAACGGAAGCTCTTTCAGCCGCCCGCGACAAAGGTATTCTAAAGTGATTACACAAGTCTTCAAATCAGACGCCAAAATCATAATTCCGCTGCTTGTTTTGCCCATGATACTTTTTCTATTGGCGCATGCATTTTTGCAGGTTGAGCAGTACCAATTCAAAGTTGAGACGGCGATAGAATCCCAGAGCGGGCAACAGCTGTCCCTGCCAATTTTTAAATTTGTCGGTTTTGATGATAGCGCCCAAGAAAAACCGCTTAGCGTGACCCTTCTCCCTCCTGCAGAAGCGCGCAATCAGGTTCCCCCAAGCCATGTGTATTTTTCTTTCCACTATGGAAATTTAAAGCTATCGCATAATGGAGAAGTTTTTTTTGACACAGAGGGTCGCAACATCAAAGACCTACCCGTCTTCGTTCAGCCATTGCTTATCAAACTTCCAACCACTTATGCCTCAGGCGATCCCATCAAAATGGAAATGTCTCGCAATGCCACCAATGCATTGCGAATATCTTATGCTTATTTCGGTGACGCCGATGATTTTTCGTCAGCCCTGAAGAACCACTTCATGTACTATGAAATGATGGGCTTTGCGAATGCTGGCGCCCTCATTTTCACCTTACTGGTTCTTTTAATTCTTGCCCTGACTAGGAGTTTCAAAAAAGAATTTCGTTCCCTCGTATTTGTCATTACTTGCATGATATTATTTGAAATCTTTTCAATAGAGAGTGTGAGCGCCACCTTTTCCTCATACTGGCAACCCTTACTTTTATTGGGTCCGCTGATGGTTCTCGCCTCAGGAAAATATGTCGAATATTTGGGGGATGGTGATATTAATCTAATAGCTAAGCGCTTCTTTAGTCTGGTTGGTCTCGTGAGCATCACGGCATTGGCTCTAGGCGCTTTAGATGTTTTGAACCTGCGACTGGTTAATTTTATTTTTTCCGTTCCCTTGATGCTCGGCTTCTGCCTGTGGGCCACATATAAGTGTATTAAGCAAGCGAAGAACACACAGAGGAAAATGGAAATTTATGCCTTCGCAATGGCCATGTTCAGCTTCGCCGTCTCCTTCTGCCATGACTATCTCCAACGCGTAGGGTTGGTAAATGACAATGTGCTGCTGACGCAAATTAGTTTTCTAACATTCTTCGTCGTCATCGCAATCATTGCAGTTCTAGACAATGAGCGCACCCAACGAGTGATTGAGAAAAATAATCAGCTACTGAGCGAAGCTTTGTATGATCAGTCTACTCAGCTGAAATCGGAATTTCAGGCACGGACCATACTTGAGCGTGAGAAGGTTAAAGCGGAAGAAAAATTACGCTTCTACAGCAACCTTCACGATGGGGTTTTAGGTTATCTGTCCAATATCCATGCAGTTTCTGAGCTTGAGAATTCAGAAAACAGTGAGACGGTACGTAGATTATCCAAAAACGCCATTAATGAAATTCGTGTCATGATGGAGACCGATACAGACGAACCAGAAGCCTCACTTTTTAGAACCTGCTCGGCCCTTAGCCAGCAGATAATGGTACCCTTAAGGGCGATAGGAGTGGATGTGAAATGGAACACGTTGGCGTTGCTTAATTACACCACCGATGACCCTCACAATAACATGGAGATTTTTAGGATTCTCCAAGAAGCAATCCACAACGCCACCAACCGCGCTAAGTGCAAAGAACTCTCCATTCAAGCTTTTCAAAATGAAGCAGGCAATTTCACTATCGAAATCGCCAATTCAGGTGGCCAAACCTATTCTGCCTCCGGTCGAATGGGACGTGGGATTGCCAATATGCGGCGTAGATCTAAGAGTATTGCAGCCGAATTTTCTATCGAACCACAAGACGGCGGGGCTATTGTCCAGCTTATATTGGCAAATTAGAAATTTGGCACGACTCTAAAGCACAATTTTGGATAATACATTAACGTCTTCCGGGTCAAAAATTTGACTGGCTAAAGACCATGTCGTGGTCGCGATTTCGGTGACACCGGCTGTCGCATTCAGATCAGCGAAAACCAAAAGAGATTCCGCGCCTTGATCGAAGAAACCAACCAAAGCATTATCAAGCAAGGCGGCAGCGGTTGTATTCGCGGCCAGACCATCGGCCTCCACAGCCACATCAAGCGCCGCCAATGTGGCTGAGGCTGTATCAAGTTCAAGAATTTCAGCCAATTGAGCTAAAAGCGTATCGCTTATTTCCGCCTCGACAATATGAACACGCAATTGACTATCGGCTGCTGAAATATCCACCCCAGTCTGGCTAACATAACCCAGGCGATTCATTGCCGGACTAAAATCAATAATATCTTGGCCAGACGTAAAGTCAGTTATCGCCACGTCTTGCGACGGGGTGAAATAATTGTAGGAAAGTATGTCAGCACCATCACCCGAGGAGATGGACACAGTGCCCATAATATCGAACCATTCTGATTCCGACGACCCAAGAACAGTGTCCGGCATGAAAGAGCCGTATACCAGTTCTACCATCCAATCGTCAGTTTGCGGCGTACCCTCTAGAATAATCTGATCGAGCACAATCCAAGTTGGGAAAAGGCTATCAGTCTCAGTGACATCTAAGGAAAGAAGAGTTTCATTCGCCTGAACCGCATTTTCAGCAACCCAAGTAAGGGCACCGATGCGCACAACACCTTCTCCATTTGCGCCACTTTGGACGTAAGACACCAGCGGATCATCTTCTCCTCGAGGGGACGCAACACCGGAACTCGAGAGATCAACTGAATAAATATTATCACTAAATGAAGCGTGCCAATTGGCTGTCAAAGCCTCACCGCCATTCGCGTCGAAATGGAGATCGGCTTGGAACGCTTGGGTGACACTTGGGGACACATAATCAACCCGAAAGCCATCCAGTTGATCTGTAATAACGGCGTGCATATCGCCCGTTGTCGCCTGCAACATAGCAAGTGCATTCACGCGCGGTAGCACAGAGAACTGAAAGCTATGGTCTTTAAAATTGCCGTATAAATCAGTGGCGCGCAGGGTAAGGCTATAAGTATCATCTAGGTCATAAATCGGGCGGGCAATGAAATTATCAATCACGGCCGCTTCTGAATCGGGGTCAAAGAAAACACTGCCTGTGTTCGCATTCACGCTGAACGGGCTCGTATTATCAACTAAGGAATAGGTGACACGTGACAGAGCGGTTACGCTGGCTTGGTACACAACAAACGGATCAGCGTCTGCGTAATAGCTATATAAATCAAGGGCTGCGAAGGTCTGCCCAAGGCCGAAAACGGGAGACTTTGTATCAATCACAATATTTTTGACAGTCGCGTTGCTTTCGTTGCCCGCCTCATCCGTCGCCGTCACCGTGAGCGTCTCTGCGCCTTCACCCATGAGCGAAAAATCATTTGCTGAAAAACTATAGGACCATTGGCCAGTGACCTGATCCGCCAGAACAACACGTGCCTCACCAGAGAAAATAATTTTCACCTCGGCCCCAGTTTCTACCGTGCCACTAACGTCAACGCCTGCGGTTTTTTCGTCGTCCGATATTTCGTCATCAACTGCTACAAAATTGACAATAGGGGCTAAGGGGGCTGCCGTATCTACTGTTTGAGCGTTTGCGCTGGCCGAACTGTTACCTTGCCCGGATGCGTCAACCGCAACGCTATCAGCCAGACTGACAAGAATAGGCGTTGTGCTATTGGCAGTCGGTGTCACAGTGAAGGTATAAAGAGCCGGACTTAGAATGGTAAAATCTGACCCAGTGCCACCACTGAATGTGATGTCATCTTGTGAAAACCCAGAGACCGCCTCGCTGAAATTAAAACTATAAACAACCGGTCCAGTAGCAACCCCCGAAAGGTCATTGCTTATTGTGACGCTTGGCGGGCTATCGACCCTTAAGTCAATGGTATTGCTGACCAAGCCAACATTACCCGCCAAATCAGTATAGCTGCCAGACGGTAGAGTTATCTGCAATGAGTCTTGCTCGACAACCGGAGCCGTATAATCAAACGTATACCGAACAGACTTATTCGCCAATAAGGTTGGTGCGCTCAAATTACTGACTTGCCCGGCTTCTAAGGAAATGTCTTCAAGGCTGAAACCGACCACTTCTTCATCAAACACGATAGTCATTTGCACACTGGTGCCCGGTGATAAGCCGTCGACCGACGTGCTCAATTGTGTCGTCGGTGCCGTTGTATCAATCAACAGCAAGCGAATGTCGTCCGACATCTCGCTACGGTTTTGGGCTTGGTCCACTAGGTAGGCAGATAGATTATAGCTATCGCCTCCGACAACCGATAAAATCAAATCGACATATCCACGCGTCATATCGTCAGATGTAATCGTTTTGCTTTCTAATAGTGTTTCCCCATCTAGAAGAAACAAGGTGTCTCCGGCAACAACTGCACGCCCAGTTTGATCTGATGTGTCCAAAGAAATACGAACATCTGGCCTTGTGTTGTTGGTTGGCGAATCAACAATCAGCCCGGTCGGCGCATTTGGCGCAATCGTGTCCAAATACTCACTTTGGAGTTTAGTTATATTCGTCAGCACAGAAGTATCTTCTGGCAATTCTCTAACAGCTGTATTGGCCAACGAGATGGTGTTTTGAACAGCTTCCGAAACAACCACATCTCCAATGGCGCTAGTAATCGTCTCAGTCGAGGAAAAATCAATAACCGATTGACTGCTTGCCGCCGCCACCATGCTAGAGGCGATATTAGACAAGATGGCGCCCCCCTTAGATGCCGCCGCATCTGCATTGTCATCAACAGCGGCCAAGGCAACAATCATCACAATCTGTACTGCCGCCTTTTGTGCGGCGATAGCGCCAGGATTAGTCCCTGAGTTAATCTCAGAAATCGGATCAAAGGCGGTCAAATCGGTACCAGCCTCAAGACCCAATGCAGAGGCAATAATTGCCGAGGCCGCCGTCGCATCTGAGGCATCGCCATTAGAAATAACCGATTGCACCAGAGTTGAAATTGGGTTGACCGCAGTGGATCCTGCCGGTGCGCCGAGCGGGGTGGTGTTCACTACACCCGTATCGACATTGACCCCACCGACCGCAATGATTGCATAATTATTTGGATTGGCGTCACTAGAGATAAAGAAGTTACCTACCCTATCGGTGACGGTTCCCGCCAGAATTTCAGATGCATCAGCAATACCATCGGCATCAGCATCTAGGTAGATTTGCGCACCCCGAATATAACCATCAGAAAGAACACCCTTGGCAAATCCGGACATTGGGTTTCCGGCCAAATCTTGAACAACATCTCCTGCCCCTGCGTCTGGCTGAGTATAAACAACATTAACCAAAGACCCGGACGAGAACCCACTTGCAAGCGTTAGTTCAATAGTCTGCCCAGAAACAGACACGTCATCCACATCATTCTCCACACCGCCAACTTTAACTGTGAAGTCAGACCCTAATGGAGAAAAAAGCGGATCTATTGCCTCGCTCATCGTGAAAACAATTTTTGCCGCGCCTTCAGTTCCATCAGATGACAGAGCGGCAACGACAGGAGGGGCCACATCATAAGTGAAGCTGGCGCTGAGAGTATCTGCCGCCTGGTTGGCTAAGTCCGATACATCTAATGTGTAAGCAATCGTGCCCGGGCTGAACGCCTGCAAGGCGGCAGCAGGTAAAGTAACACTGGCGGCATTATTGGTAACTGTGGCGGTATAAGTATCAGCACCAAAACTGAGGGTAATAACTTGGCCGTCTTCCACACCCGCAGTCAAAACAGTAAAGCTGGCGTCGCTATCATCCTCAGAGGCATTTAAATAAGAGCCAAAACTCGGCGAGCTGCTGAGAATAGTGGGAGCTAATGTATCTAATGTTATATTTGCAGATGCGGGCGTTGCAGAATTGCCAGCCTCGTCAGACACTGTGCCGGTCACTGTAATGGTGCCATTATCTAGAGCGCTGATATCAGCTTCACTTCCAGCAAGCGTCCATGCATCACTCAAAACATTAGTTGTTTTGGTAATTGTTGCATTGCTTTCATCGGTAAATGTAATCGTAACCGTACGCCCATCTTCAACACCATCCGTGGTGCCGGAAACGACAACATCACCATCTTCAGCAGCGCTAACACGGTCATCGCCCTCAATAGGCATCGTAATTGTAATGGTCGGCGCTGTATTATCTACTTTATAATCAGCGTTATCGGCCACCGCTGAATGTGTCAGTATGGCGGATCCCCCCCCATCGGCAGCGACGATTTGGGCGCCGTTCAATGCCAGCGCATTGACGCCAATGCTTATGCCATTAGTGTCTTCTAATCCCGCCTCTAACGTATAGCTGAATGACAGGCTGGCAGAACCAGTGCCCGATACATAACTGGCTTGCTTGGTCGAGTTACCTATTGTCAAAGTAACACTGGGGGTTCCGCCCGACGTATTGACCTCGACAGAACTGTCAAAAATTACCGTAACGGTGACAACATCGCTGACGTTCAGATAGCCATTCTCTTCCCCCTCAGCGCTGGTAATCGCAACACTGTTCACAATAGGCTGAACCGGCTCAACCACAGTCGGGAACGCTGAGGAACCGCCTGAGCCGCCCACTGCAAATAATAATAAACTTGGTGCCCAAATCCAATTGGGCAAAAACCATCCCTCTTCAAAGAAGCTTACTTCTTCATTTTCAGTCGTTTTAATTTTCTCCTCGTCAGGTTCTGGAGATGACACTTCAACCTGCACCGTAGGCGCCGGTACGGGCGGCGGCACAACTGGCAAAGGATCGGGGTCAAGTAGAGTTTTAATTTCCCCCCAAAGCTCATCCAGATCAGGGATTTCCTTTGTTTCTTTTACGGACTGTTCTTTGCCTACCTCACTCGGCGCGTCTTGACCAATATTGCCAACACCAATCTGCGCTTGTGCCATTTCCATGAACTGTTGGCCATCGGCTCGCTCAATAAAAACGACATCTTGGGAAAACAAGCCTTCTGCCTGAACATTCATAAGATCAGTGTTTTCCGGCGCCGCTTCCAACTCACTGAACGCGCGCAAAAATGCCAAAACAGACTGGTCATTTGCCAAAGCGCGTTCATCACTATCAGCACGGCCGATAGTCGAAACTGTCATACTTTTTCCAGTCCCATCAATCAAATTCAACGCTCCCCAAGAGATTCTGAGAAGGTTTTAACAAGCGGCTTTATAAGATAAGACATCACTGTGCTCTGCCCAGTAATGATTTCCACGGTGGCGGTCATCCCAGGAAGAATTTTCAAATTGTCGCCGAGTTTGCCATGAAACCGATTGGTGTCGGTTTTAACGCGAATTCTATAGGAGGGTTTTTCTTCTCTTTGCGGCTCTTCCAAAAGCGTGTCGGCACTAATGTAGACCAACTCCCCTTGGAAATCGCCGTATATAGTATAGTCATAGGCAGATATTTTAACCGTTACTGGAAGGCCCGGTCTCAAAAAAGCAATATCTATCGGCGACACTTTCGCCTCAACAATCAACACATCATTAACCGGCACAATTTGCATAACCTCTTCGGATGCACGCACCACACCACCGCTAGTTCGCACCCGAATATTGGCAACAACCCCATCCGCCGGCGAAATTAGTTTGGTCATCGTTAGCCGTTTTTGACGTTGCACTGCAGCCTGCTCTGCTACCGCCAATTCCTCTTGATACTGGCTCATCTCAGCCTGGGCATCGCGGAAAAACTGATTGCGGAGGTTTGTTTGCTGAGATTCCAGCTCAGCCACTCTACTTTTCAGTCGCAGAACTTCGGTCTCACTAACATGGCCCTCAGCAACCAAGGGCTCATTCAAAGCAAGTTCTTGGCGGGCTAAAGACTCCATTTCATTCAGAGCACCTAATTCTGCTTCCAGCGCCTGTTTGCGTTTGGCGAACAAACGTTGCTGATTCTCGACAAACTGAGGATACTGATAGAACTCTTCGCCATAGTCGAGCGCCGTGCCGAAAACTTCCGCCGCCAGCCTCTCCAATGTTATCGCCACAGCAAATCTTTTCGACCGCGCTTCAAGATAAGCCGCTTCCGCTTCAATACTATTCAATTCAGCCAGCACATCGCCTTGTCGAACAAAGCCGCCCTCTTCAACATATAGTTTCGAAATAGAGCCATTCTCTTCAGATTGAACAATTTGGGTTTTAGAGCTGGCAATCACCTCGCCCTCAGCACGGGTCACTTGATCTATTTCAGCCCATGATGCCCAAATCCAGAATACCAACAGCATGAGTGTCGCCAATCTGATCATCAGCCGTTTGTTTTTAATATCCATGCGAACATCTTCAGTAGAGAACCGGTCGCTATATTGCGAAATTAACCAAAGCCAATTCATGATAGATCACCATCCGACCCTTTGGGCGCAGTCTTCTCCCCTTGATTTTGTCTGAGCTTAACTTGTTGCTCGACGCGCTCCTTAATCTCACCGAGAACCGCTTCTCTTGGGCCATCCATAACGATCCGGCCTTCATTCATAACGACAACGCGATTGACATTTGGAAGTAAACCGGGCTTGTGCGTCACCACAATAATGGTGTGATTGTCAGGCATGTTTTTGAACAATTGCTGCATAACGCGGACCTCAGTCTGCGTATCCATTGAAGCGGTTGGCTCATCCATAATGAGAATTCTGGGTTTGCCCAAAAGCATTCGGGTAATGCCGACCAACTGTCTTTGGCCGCCAGAAAGGCCTTTCCCCCCTTCCGAAATAGGCAGATCCAAGCCTTTAGGATGAGATTTTATCGCTTGTGAAAGACCAGTGGCCTGACAGGCTTCCAAAATTTTGGAGTCACTTGCCAGCGGCAGCCCAAGCAATAAATTGTCGCGCAACGTGCCACTGAACAATCGAACATCTTGAGGCAAGTAACCAATTTTTTCGCGGATGATTTCTGGCGCAACATGGAACATGTCTAGATCATCAATCAGCACTTGGCCCTCTTGTGGTTCGACAAAACCACCGAGTAATTTGAGAAGCGTACTTTTCCCGGATCCAACGGCACCAAGAATGGCCAATCGATCGCCTGGCCGAACCACCAGTTCATCGACACAAACCGCTTGCCCGTCTGGGTCATATCCGAAGCTTACATTCTTGAGCTGAAGATTCCCAACAATCTCATCTGGAACAAGCAATCTGATATCTGTCGCCCGCTCGCCCGGAAGCGCCATGATTGAATCCAGATTCGCCAGCGCCAATTTAGCCTGCTGCCACTGCACAATAAGTGACGGAATTTGCGATAAAGGTGAGAGCGCCCGCCCTCCAATAATTGAACAAGCGATAAGTGCGCCCATAGAGAGCTCGCCAATGGTTATCAAATACGCCCCAGAGGCGACGATTCCTGTATAGCTAATTTGCTGAAACGTTTGCGTCAAATTGCTCGAAAGCGACGATAATGACCTCAACTTAAGTTCACTAGTAGCGGTAATACTGGTCAGCGTGCGCCATTTCGCCAATGTTTTCCAATCCGCGTTCACTGCTTTCAAAGATTCAATGCCGTCGATCGCTTCAATCAACAAACCGTTTTTCTTGTGCGACTCTTCCATATTCTGATTGCTGTAATGCTCAATAGGCTTTCTGAAGAGCAGCCCGACAATCAAGAGAATGGGCAGGACAATGAGAGGAACCAGGGCAACCTTGCCGCCAATCAGAGCAATCACCCCGATAAAGAAAATAGCAAAAGGCGCATCGGCAAACATAAACAAAGTCGAGGAGGTTAGAAAATTCCTGACTGATTCAAAATTGCGAATTTGCGATGCAAAAGTGCCAATAGTTCCCGGTCGCGCGTCTAAGCGAATATCCAGCGCCTTGCCGAAAAATACAGCGCTCAGGTCTTGGTCGATTGCTTTGGAAACTCGATCCACCATATAAGCGCGAGCCTGCTTAATAATGAGTTCAAACAGAATAGCAACCAAGACACCAATGGTTAGCACAGTGAGTGTTGAATAGCCCTGCGTCGGCACCACCCGATCATATACTTGCATTGTGTACATGGCCGCACCAAGACCCACAAAACTCGCCAATAGGCCACCAAAGAGCGCCTCGATAAATACTGAGCGATAGGCCAACATAGACGCAACAAACCATTGAGTTGCAGAACGCTGATTAGAATCAGCAGCCGATAAACCATCGATTGGTGGCAAAGCAAAAACACCCTCGGATGTCCCTAGAATGTCTTCCCCAGTAATTTCGAATGTGTGTCTGTCGGCTCGCTCGACGAAATACCTACCTTTGCCCGCAACCCCTCTCAGCAAAATTAGTTCGTTGGTTTCCGCCTCCAGATATAACAGGGGGAAGTCAACATTATGGATGTCAAGAATATCAACAGTCTGTGCAATGGCATGAGTGAAGCGCGTTCTCCATAGCTGTTCAACGGCAGACTTTGGCTCCAGTTCGGATAAAGCAATGCCATCGACAGAAAACTCTGCCGCTTCCAAACGGAATGACGGCACTGCATGGCCGAGGAAACCTGCATAGCGGCTTAGAACAACGGCCCAGCCATGTTTCATGGCCGCTGTTTGATCTTCATCATTGATCATCTTTTCTTCACTCATAACGTACTGTCACTCACAAAATTTTTGCCACTCAAAACTCCGAGAAGAAAAGCTGCTTCACATTTAGAGTTCTGAGCCTCAATCAAGCCTATTGAAGACTGGTTATACTCACGCTGGGCATTCACAACATCGAGCCATGTTCTGCGTCCAACCTTATATTGCGCCAAATAAGATTGAATAAGCCGAAGGTTGGATGACACCAAATCAGTTAGTGACGGCAGGCGTGAATGCGTCGCCCTGTAGTCAACCAATAAGGTCGCCATCTCTTCACGTAGATTGCGCTCAGCCTCTTTGATTTCGAAAGAACGTGTTTCGGCTTCTTGCCGCGCAAGATTCATTTTGGACAAGCTCGACAAGCCATCGCCCAGCGAATATCGCACGGCGAAATAGGTGGTCGTGTCATCCCGAGGAAAACTCGTATCCTCTTCTTTGACGTGCTCCACCCCGACGACCAAACGCGGTAATAACTCTGCCCGAGCACGAGATATAAGAGCCATATTGGCCTCTCTTTTTGCCCTCAAACGCGCCAATTCAGGGGAAATTTGCGCCGCGTCGCGCTCTAAGATATCTACCGACAACCCCTCTGGAACAAGGCATTGGAGCTTGCGTACCTCGCCGACGGAGAGTCCGGTTAGTGCCGTAAGGTTTTCCCGCAAGCGCCCGGCTTCCCCGATCAGCTGCTGTTCTTCCGATTTGGCCTGCGAAATCCGCGCCTGCACTGTGACCCTGTCAGAACGCGGGCTCACCCCCCCTTTGACGCGTTTATTGATCGTATATTCGAGCTTGCTTAGCTCCGCTATATTGGCCCTAACCTGATCTAATTTTTCTGAAACTCGACGCAAAGAAATATAGTTAGTGCCTATTTGTCTGATGACCTGCTGCCTAGTCTCTAGAGCGCTGGCTTGGGAGGATATAAAATCTAAATTGGCGGCCTTAATTCCCGAAACAATAGCGCCACCAGACCATATGGGTTGCTCAACTGTGACGGTAGTTTCACGGGTACCTTCGCGGCGATTCTTCATCCCATAGGTCAATGACGGATAACGCGCCCATTGAGCCACGCTTAGTTGGAATGAAGCTTCGTCGACCTTCGACTCAGATATTTGAAAAGACGGATTTGCGTCCACGCGCAAAAGCAGGTCATCCAAAGACATAGGCATTTCCGCCTGCGCTAGCTGTATCGTGAGAACCATACCCGAGAGGATGAAGATACCTATCCGTGAGAATGACCGGCCAATAAAAAACAATTTTAACCTCCTCCTCACTTTACACACATCGGAAACGCATCGCTCCGTTCATTCAAACTCGAGACGAACATTCCCAGTTACCAGAGTTTGCTTTAGCTAAATGATTGATTTTCATATCGCTTTCTGAGGTCAGCCCACTTCTACTTTCAAATCTAGGCTGAATAAAACGCTAGGGAAATACCATGAACATGGTAAGTCGGTAATCCTGCGAATGTGACCTTAGAGGGAGGTGAAGGCGAAAGATTTAGGGTTCAGCCCATAGGCCGCCAAGAGTGAATTGGTCAAGGGTACCAAATCAGTTTTATTTTTATTATCGGTGGGCGTAAAAATTAGTCTTTATTTAACCCCATTTGCTTGGCAATCATCCGGTCGGCTAGGCGTTTTGGTAAACGCGACAAGAGCGTGTTTTGCACCCATTGCGCATCCAGCGTGTAGCGCGTTTTCGCCGCCTTGCCCTGAAAAATCTCCAGCGCCCGATTGGCAATCACCTCTGGCGCATATCCGGATTTTTCCATTTTCCCGGTCATTTTCAGCATCGTTTCTAATGGCTTTTGAAAAGCCGAATTACTGGCCCGCGCCAGCAAATCATCAGCGTCGAATTTTTCCCAAATCGGCGTTTTAATCGGCCCCGGGGCAATCACCACCACATCAATGCCAAACAACATAAGCTCGCGTCGCAGCGCCTCGGAAAACCCTTCAAGACCAAATTTGCTCATATTATAGGCGCCCATCAATGGCATGCCGACAGCCCCTGACACCGAACTAATATTGATAATCTTGCCAGCCTCGCCGCCGCGCGATGTATCGGCACCAAGCGCATTCAAAAACGCTTGCGTGCAATGAAACACACCCATGAGATTGACATCAAATTGGGTTTGGAACTCTTCCGGCGACAGATTTTGTATCGCGCCGACAACGGCGATGCCGGCATTATTGACCAGCCCCGCCAGTTTCTCACCCTGTAATAGGGTTTCAACGTGAGCCGCCGCCGCGTCTACCGCCTGACGATCGGTTACATCAAAAATTAGCGGAACGAAATTCTCGCCCAATTCAGCAATCAGACCGTCGCCGTCAGCCGCCTTGCGGACAGAGCCAAACACGCGAAAACCATTGGCCACCAGAGTGGCCGCTATTTGACGTCCAATGCCAGTCGAGACACCGGTTACAACAATTGACTTCATAACAAGCTCCTTTTGAGAATTTTAGGCTAGCACAGTATCGCAGCGTCCGACTTGATTTTCACGCGCCACAGATGAGCAGCCCTCAAACTAGCCGTAATTCTAGTCTTTTAGTGTAAATTCAATTGGCACTGAAAACGGGCCAGAGACAAAACTGGCGCCGACACGTTTAACCGGGCCGGTCAGGGCGACAGATTTCAAGCGCGGCAAAAGCTCTTCCCAGAAAATTCGCATTTCCAAACGCGCCAAATGCTGGCCAAGGCACACATGGGCGCCGTAGCCGAGAGCCATATGGCGGTTCGGCTTGCGAGTGATGTCAAATTCAAATGGGTTTTCATAAACATCTTCATCACGATTGGCGCTGGCGAAATTAATCATCATCCAATCGTCTTTCTTAATGTCGATACCACGAATTTGCGTGTCCCGCGTTGGCGACCGCATGAAATGTTTGACCGGCGACTCCCAACGAATACTCTCTTCTACAAAACCGGGAATTAACGATGGGTCATCCTGCAATTTTTTCAGAAGCGATGGATCTTCGCACAGCGCGATCATGCCGGCCGACGTTGAATTGGAAGTTGTGTCATGGCCCGCCGTGGCGGTGATGGTATAGTAACCAAAGGTTTCAATTTCCCCCAACGGCGCGCCGTTAACCTGCCCATTGGCGAACAGGCTGGCCAAATCGTCTTTCGGGTCTTTGCGGCGCGCTTCCGTGAGGGCTGAAAAATAAGCAAAACATTCCATGGAAATTTCGCTGAGCGCCTGCTGCTGTTGCTGCGGCGTCTCATAAATCTTGCCAGTGGCATTGGCCTCGGAATCGCTACTGCCAAACACTTCCTGCGTCAAACGCAGCATCATGTCTTCAGCCTCATCCTCAACCCCCATCACGTTCATAATCACCCGCAAAGGATAACGCAGAGCAATATCAGGCGCGAAGTCACATTTCCCATCGGCCTGTTGTAGGCGCTCAATCGTCTGCCCCATTAAATGACGAATGCGCGGCTCAAGATTGCGCAGCGAGCGCGGGCCAAACCAAGAGGCGGTTAAATCTCGATAGGCCTTGTGTTTCTCGCCATCCATTTGCACCAGAGTCAAAAAACGGTGCGGCGAGCCAACTTCTTCAATCGTTAATTGATTGGTCACCTCGTCAACCAGCACTGTCGCTTTATCGCCAGCGTGGAATAATTCATTGTCACTTTCAATTGCCTGCACATCAGCGAATTTGGAGATAAACCAAAAAGGCTCATGGCCCTTAGGAGCGGCCAAAGCGACCGGCGCGGTGGTGCGCAATTCGGTGAAAAGCTCATGAAGTCGATCGAGATCTTTATAGGTTTCCGGTGCCACAAGGGCCGCCGCCAATTCTGGTTTCATATGCATCGGATATCCCCTCCCTAAAGCTCCCTAGAAATATTATCATAAGACAGAAAATTGACTAGCCTGTATGCTCATCAGCGGGTAGCCCTTGAACCGACACAATGTTTTCAATAGGCTCTAGACTGTAAAATTTGGTCTGGAGGAAATCATGCAACTTACACAATTTCTGCACGCGGCCGCTGACGCGCGCCCTAATGCCACCGCCACTATTTTCGGCGAGCGACAACAAAGCTGGGCCGCGCACCGAGATCGGGTCAGCCGCTTGGCCGCCGCCATTCGTGCCTTGGGCGGCAAGCCCAATGACCGCGTTGCTATTCTGGCACTAAACTCCGACCGTTATAGCGAATATTACCATGCCTGCTGGTGGGCGGGTGTCGCTGTGGTGCCAATGAATGTGCGTTGGACGGCGATAGAAAACGCCTATTCACTAAATGATTCAGAAGCGCATATTCTTTTCGTCGACAAGGCCTTCGCGCCAGTTGTTGCGGCGATTCAAAATGACTGTCCGCATTTGAAAACCATCATCTACCTCGATGATGATACGCCAGAAGGCATGCTGGCCTATGAGGATTTGATTGCCAATCACCAACCTTGCGCCGATGCCGAGCGGCAGGGTGAAGATTTGGCTGGTCTTTATTATACTGGGGGCACAACCGGTTTTCCCAAAGGCGTGATGCTGCCGCATCGGGCGATTTGGTATAATAATCTGGTGATTGCAAAAATGCTGAGCGGCGAACCCGAGTCACGCTATCTGCATGCTGCGCCCATGTTCCATCTGGCCGATGGCGCAGCGGGTGGCGGCATGTCAGCCATGGGAGCCTGCCATGTATATGTGCCCATGTTCGATGTTGACGCGGTGATGACAGCGATTGAAACCCATCAGGTTACCCACGGCCTTCTGGTGCCAACAATGATTGGCATGTTGCTGAACAGCCCGAATTTCGACCCGAAACGTCTCAGTTCATTGCAATATTTGCTCTATGGCGCCTCGCCCATGCCAGAAGGCTTGCTGACAACACTGATCGAACGCATGCCGGATTTGAAAATCGTTCAAGGCTATGGGCAAACCGAGCTGGCGCCGATTATTTCAACGCTTCAGCCGGAATTTCATGTGCTGGGCAGCGAGAAGTCGAAACTGCGGTCCGCCGGACGCGCCGCGCCGGGCACGCAAATCAAAATTGTCGATGAGCAGGGCAATCGCGTCGCAACCGGCGAAGTAGGCGAAATCGTTGCCCGCAATATGGGGGTCATGCAGGGCTATTGGAAACTCGAGGAGCAAACCGGCGCCACCTTGGTCGATGGCTGGGTGCACACGGGTGATGGCGCCTATATGGATGAAGATGGGTTTATTTTCATCGCTGACCGCATCAAAGATATGATTGTTACCGGCGGCGAGAATGTATTTTCAGCCGAAGTCGAAAGCGCTATTTCAACCCATGAGGCGGTAGCCGAAGTGGCGGTGATCGGCATTCCCGACGATAAATGGGGCGAGGCAGTGCATGCCATCATTGTGCCGAAAGATGGCGCAACGCTGAGCGTTGATGAAGTTGTCGAACATTGCCGCCCACAGATTGCCAATTATAAATTGCCACGGTCAATTACTCTGCGCGATACGCCACTGCCAGTCTCCGGCGCCGGCAAAGTGCTTAAAAGAGATTTGCGTATTCCTTATTGGGGCGATAAAGAAAGACAAGTCAATTAGCCCAAAGCCCTAGCCATAAGCGCCGATCGCGCAAGGAAATTGGTATGAGTAAAGAACAACCAATCATCATCATTGGTGGTGGCCTAACTGGCGTGACCACACTTTACGAATTGGTTAGCCGCAACATACCGGCGATTCTTATTGATAGCGAAAGCACGGTTGCGCAAGGCACCAGCTATGCCAATGGTGGCGTCTTACACCCAAGCCTGCCAGACCCATGGAACACGCCAAATATCGCGCCCGTGCTTCTGGCTTCTTTGTTTGATCGCAATGCACCGATTAAACTTCATCTGGCCCAAGTGCCCGCTTTGCTTGGCTGGGGCATGCAGTTTTTGCGCAATTCTGTGTTGTCGCGCCATCTTGCCATCACCCAAGCAAATTTTGATCTGGCCAATTACTCAACGCGGCAAACAGATGCTTTGCAGCAGTTTCTGGGTCTTAAATTCGAAGATGCCGCCCCCGGCACGCTGAAAATTTTCCGTAATCCGCAGGAGCGTGAGGCGGCTCTGCGTCTGGCTGATTTTCTTGCCCCGCAAGGCCTCACCCATCAGCTTCTCGACCGCGACGCTTTGCTAACGCGTGAGCCATCCGTGGCCAATGCAACAACGCCGATAAGTGGCGCCCTGTTATTTCCCGATGACCGCATTGGCAATGCGCGGCTGTTTTGTGCGCAGCTGGCCGAGCACGCCATCGCCCGAGGTGGCGAGATCAGATATGCCACCACCGCCAAACAGCTTCTGGTTAAAAACGGCCAGCTTGTTGGCGTCCGCCTGGCCGAGGAAGATCTGTTCGGCCAAGTGGTGATATGTGCGGGTGTCGGCGCGCCGAAATTGACCGCCCAGCTGGGAGTGAAATTGCCGATTCGTCCAGCCAAAGGTTATTCGATTACCCTCAAGGCCGATCAGCTAACCGCGGCACAACCGGTGCATCCTCTGGTTGACGCCAGCCTGCATATTGCCGTGACCCCGTTGGGCCAGCATTTGCGGGTGCTGGGCATGGCGGAATTTATTGGCATGGATCGCCAGCTTGATCCGCATCGGGTGACCATGCTGCGGCAATTCTTTGAACAATTATTGCCTGATGTGGCCGAACAACTAGACTGGCAAACAGCCGAGAACTGGTGCGGTCTGCGACCGATGTCATCGGATGGCCGGCCATTTATTGGCCCGACACCGATGCAGGGTTTATGGTTAAACTGCGGCCATGGCCATTTAGGCTGGACCAAAGCGGTGGGGTCGGCGCGCTTACTGGCCGACCAGATTGCCGGCAGAAAACCGGAAATCAATCCAGCGCCCTTCGCCTATGACAAGCGCCAACGGCTCAGTATTTTCGCCTAACTTTGACTGATAGCGTCAGCTTTGCTGATATCTTCGAAGATAAAATAGCTGCCGCGCCAGTAAACATAGCTAGCAATCATGGCCATGCCCGGCACAATCAACAGCGCATAGCGCAGACTTTCAACCCCGTAGCTTGCGTTGAGCCCATCGCTCAAAAGCCCGACACTGAGCGGGCCCAAACCCAGACCAATCATATTGGCAACAAATAGGGCAATCGCTGCCGACGTGGCACGCATGGTCACCGGTGTCACCGATTGCAAGAGAGCCAAACTCGGGCCTTGAAAGAAAATCCCCAAAACCGCCGGTATAAAATACGCCGCCATCGCCATCGTGCCGCTATTGGCCAGCGATAGGAAAACATAGCAAGGCACCAGAATCAAAGCGCCAATGGCTGACAACCAAGCGCCCCAGCGAAGGTCGCGAACCGACAAATGATTGGCCAAAAAGCCCCCCAATAAAACCGTGCCGATCGGCCCCAATAGACCAATCGCCAGACCCAAAGTCACGCCTACCTGATCAGCGGCCATGCCATGCGAGCGGGTCAGCATAGAGGGCAACCAAGTAATGGTCGTCGTACTCAAGCCAACCATCAGCGTCAGGCCAGCCAGAATCCAAACAAAACTTTTTTGCTGCAGCAAAAAGCCCAATGTGGTGCGCAAATCGGGAACCTCTTTGGTGTCGTCCTCGACCAGACCATCAACGGCGCCGCGCACTGGTTCAGGCATGGTCAAAAATAACACCAAGGCCAATATCACACCCGGTACCCCAATCACAAAAAACCCTGCCCGCCAGCCATAATGGGCGGCAACAAAGCCGCCGACAACGAAACCAATCAGAATGCCAATATTGCCTCCGACCGAAACAATCGCCAACGCCCCAGCGCGTTGTTGCTTATTATACAGATCCGACAAAATCGAAGTGGCGGCAGGCGTGGTGCCTGCTTCGCCAATGCCAACGCCAACGCGGGCAAGAAACAGCCCGAGAAAACTATTGGCCATGCCGCAGACAGCGGTCATCACGCTAAAAATCGCCAGACAAATAGCAATAATATGTTTACGCCCATAACGATCTGCCAGTCGGGCAATGGGCAGGCCGAGGCTGGCGTAAAATATGGCAAATGCCGCGCCAGTCAGCAGCCCCAAAAGCGCATCATTGAGCAATAATTCCTGCTTAATCTGCGGCAATAAAATACCGAGAATAAAACGATCGAGAACACTAAAGGTATAAACCAGCGTCAGCAGAAGCAGCGTATAGCCACGCCATTGAGTGACGCCTTGTTTTAAGGTGGAGTGTGACATGAAACTATCGACCTAAGATGACTGATTGGCGTGTGGATTTTCAGCCTTTGGCCAAAAATTTTCATCACGGTTTTGATAAGGCGCATTAATTAAATCCATGCTCATAGCGCCCGGCGTAGCAACGTGACGGATCTCCTTACCAACCGGCACAAAACTGTTATAAAAATGATTGGTCGACTTCACGATAATCGTCCGCATGGCATTAAGATCGATGCCAATATCGAAAAACGGCTTGCGGCTGAACACTTGCGTGCGCAAGTCATTGACTAAAATATTGACGTTGTTTTCAATCTGCAACCACACCAGATTGCCCAGCGTAAACTGCGCCTCCGAGTCGCCCATGGCATGGGTCAACTGGTCGGTGATCTTCATCACTTTAGCGTAGATATTAGCTGGCAGGCCGGAGCTTTCGCCATGCTTGCCGCCAAGACATATATTCAATTGCGCGCCCTCGCCAGCACTCTGGCAGATTTTGACAACACCTGGATCCCAGAAAATGCCCAAAGTAACATCGCTCATACCGCGCTTAATGACACTATGCAGCATGAAGGTCGCATCAGATGGCGCGCCGCCACCTGCATTATCTGCCGTATCAGCCAATACCAGAGGCAAATTATTAGTGGTCTGCGCATAATCCAACGCGTCTTCAACCCCGCCAAACTCAGTCCGGAAATTTTCTCGCAAATCCCAAATTCGTTTGCCAAATTTCTCAGCTATCTGCTGAGCCAAATCGGCATCGCCATCGCAAATCGCCAACATGCGCGTGCCCATTTCAGGCATGTCGCCCATGGGAAAACCATGCACGAGAGATAAAGACAACACCGCCGGCTTTTCTTCTTCCGCTTTCATGTCCGCAACAAAACTGGCCATTGGCTCAAGTGGGGTCATATACAGACCCATCATTTTGCAATCCCACTGCCGCATCACTGGCTTAACCTCGCCACGCGCCGCGGCCATGGCCAATGTGTATAATTCTTCAGCCCGATCATCAATATCGTCATGCGGGTAATGTTTGAAGAAAATCAACAAATCGGATTGCTGCATCATCTCCTCGGTCAAATGGCTGTGCAAATCATATTCCGAGCCAAGAATGCACGCCGGCCCGACTATTTCACGGGTGCGCGCCAATAGATCGCCTTCGCAGTCATCATACCCCTCGGCCTGCATGGCGCCATGCATCACATAAAGCACCACATCAACCGGACCGGCGGCGCGTAAATCATCCAAAATCAAATCACGAAACTCTTCGTAGACATGGCGCACAGTGCGGCCAGCTGGTTGCGCGAAAGTGGCCAGCGAACTAATCAACTCATGGCCATCTTCTTTCGCCCGCCGAGCCCATACATGCATGGGCGAATTAAACACCATGGGTGGTCGGGTAAGACCGCCATCGCGAAAGAAATACATATCGATAAAATCTTGTTTACCTGTCGGCAAAGGCGAAAAGACATTTGTCTCCGTACCTAATGACGCCACAAAAATACGCATAAATCCCTCCCCAAGATTTTCGATTGGTGCTAAACGCAATGATAAATCTATTCTATATCTGTATGTCAATCGAAACCATTTTGGAGAGCCAATTTATGACCGAAACTGCCAGCCCATTATCCGCCATCCCAATGTCGCCATTTGGCAAAGCCGGTGACTTTTTATTCCTATCGGGCCAATTGGCTTTTGACGCTGACGGCAATCTGCCCGACGGCATTGAAGCGCAAGCCACCCAATGTTTGGCCAATATCGACGCCTTGCTGAAAGCGCAAAACGCCAGCATGGCGCATATTGTCAAAACTACCGTGTGGATTACCGATAAGGCCAATTTCGCTGGCTATAACAATGCCTATCGCGAGTATTTCGGCGCCGGCCCGTATCCGGCGCGCAGCACAGTGGTGTCAGATCTGGTGCTGGAAGGCGCATTGATCGAGATTGAAGCGATTGTCTATTGCGGCGGCGAGCTGACTAACGGCTGAAGATTTTATCCGGATTGAAAATATTGTCCGGATCAAAAGCCTGTTTAATCGCTCGCATGGCACCCACGGCCTCGCCGATTTCTTCGATGAGATAATCCATTTTGCCTTGGCCAATGCCATGTTCACCCGTGCATGTGCCGCCCATGGCAAGGGCGCGCGACGACAGACGTTTAGAAAATTCTTGAATCGCCTTTAGCTTCTCTGGCTGATCTGGTGGTACCAGCGGCAGGCAATGGAAATTGCCATCACCAACGTGACCAACAATCGGCGCCGTCAAACCAGCGGCTTCAATATCGGCCTGAGTGGCTTCCACACATTCGGCAAGACGCGACAGCGGCACACAAACATCGGTGGTGAGACCTTGGCTGCCAGGAATAAGCGACAAGGCCGCCCAATAAGCGTCATGGCGCACTTGCCATAATTTATTGCGCTCATCGGTATCGCTCGACCAAATGAATTCTCCGGCCCCTTCGGCTTCTGCGATGGCGGTGAATGCGTTTGATTGTTCCTCAACCGATTGTCTGGAGCCGTGGAATTCGAGCAGCAGTAAAGGGGTTTCAGGAAAATCATAGCCCGAATAACCATTGCAAGCGCGCACTTGCATGGTGTCGAGCAATTCAATGCGCGCTACCGGGATGCCGCTTTGAATGGTCGTCGCCACCGCCCGACAAGCGTCGCCAATTGAATTGAAAGAACAAATGCCGCCGGCAATCACTTCTGGGATACCGTGCAGGCGAATGGTCAATTCAGTGATAATGCCCAACGTGCCCTCTGAGCCAATCATCAGTCGCGTGAGATCATAGCCAGCGGCTGATTTCTTGGCCTGTCCACCTGTGCGAATAAGGCCAGCATTGGGCAGCACCACTTCAAGCCCCATAACCGCATCACGCATTGTGCCATAGCGCACCGCATTTGTGCCCGACGCACGCGTCGCTGCCATGCCGCCCAAAGTGGCATTGGCGCCCGGGTCAATGGGGAAGAACAATCCCGTATCGCGTAAATATTCGTTTAATTGCTGGCGTGTCACACCCGGCTGCACGCGCACCACCATATCGGTTTGGTTTACCTCAACGATCGCGTCCATGCGCGACAAATCAATACACACGCCACCGCGTGGCGCGTTCACCTGCCCCTCTAAGGAAGTGCCAATACCAAACGGAATCACCGGACATTTATGAGCCGCCAAAATCTCCACCGCCGCCACAACATCGTCGCGCGACTGGGCGAACAACACCGCATCGGGCCATTGTTCTTCAAGGCCTGTGACCGTATTGGCGTGCTGCTGGCGCAAGGCATCTGCCCGCGTTAGCTGGGTGCCAAAACGCCCCTGCAAGGCAATAATCGCCGCCTCACAATCACCCGATGTTTGGCTATTTGCCGCACTCATGTCTCACCACTCCCTACCGCAGCGCCTTAGGCGATTTAGCCTTTCAGGCGCTAGCCTATAGGGTAAGAGAAAAACGCGCCATCAACAATCAGTTTAGCCGCACCGCGCAATGGGCGCCGGTTTTCTGACAATTAGTCGCTTAGGAGACGGGGGGATTTTCGCGCGTGTTCAGCCAGCCGCGCACGCTCATGATGAACCAAAACACACTGGCACCGGCGAACAACCATAGAGACAAAGCGACATGGACAACCAAAGCTGACAATGTGCCAAACATCATCGCCATAAAACCCCAATGACGGGCTTTGGTGCTGACACTGGCAAGCAGAGGAGCAGCAAGAATAGTGCCAAAGACCAAAGACGTAGCCTGAGCAAGTAAAACAGTGTCAACCATAGCGGCCTCAATAAAGAAAAACAGTTAATTATTGTGTTATTAATTTTCGCTATACGCCCAAAATTCGCCATCTCAAAGCGAAAAAATTACGGCCGACAAACTATTTTACAAGCTATTGGTTTTGCTGAATTATTTCCGCTTGTTGGCGGTCAAATTTGGGCTTCAATCCAGGCCGTTTCGACCTCATCGACTAGTTTCTCGACAGCCGCATAATCTGCCAAAACCTTTTGCAATAACGGCTCATTTTCAATTGTCTCAGGATCTGATATCGCGGCTTCCAAATCGGCTTTCTGCTGCAATAATTTTTCCAATTGTGCTTCCAGCTTGGCAGCCTTTTTTGTGTCGCCTTTGGCAGCCGCAGGCGGGCTGGTCTCGACTGGGCCGGCTTGCTTGGCTTTTTTGTTTTTGCGTGCATCGGCGCGCTCTTGGCGGCGTTGGTCCATAATCAAACCACGGTAGGCTTGCAGGTCGCCATCATATGCCGAGACGCCACCATCTTTGACCAGATATAATCGTTCTGCCACGGCTTCGACCAAATGTGGGTCATGGCTCACCAAAATCACGCAGCCCTCATAACCATTGAGGGCCTCGATCAACGCCTGCCGCGCGTCAATATCCAAATGGTTGGTTGGCTCATCGAGCAACATAATATGCGGCGCATCATGGCTCATCATACAAAATAGCAGGCGGGCTTTTTCCCCGCCCGATAGTTTCATGATTTTTGTGTCCGACTTGCCCTTGTCAAAACCGAATTGGCCGAGCAGAGCCCGACACTTGGTCTCGGCAATATCGCCAATGGCGGCGCGCATGGCTTCATAAGGTGTTGATTGCTCGTCCAGCTCATCGGATTGGTGCTGCGCAAAATATCCGATACGCAATTTGCCGCTGCGATGCACATCACCGACCATGGCTGAGAGATTGTCAGAAATCAGTTTCACCAGCGTTGACTTACCATTGCCATTGGCGCCCAAAAGCGCCACCCGATCATCACTGCTGAGACCGAGATTAATATTGCGCAAAATCGGTTTGCCGGGCTCATAGCCAACATCGGCACCATCAATGGTAATAATTGGCGAAGAGATTTTCTCTGGCTGCGGAAACTTAAAAGAGGTAGCGCGCTCGGCAATTAGCGCATCCACCATGTCCATACGCTCAATCGCCCGCAGACGGCTTTGCGCTTGTTTGGCTTTGCTGGCCTTGGCGCCGAAACGGTCAACAAACGCCATCATGCGATTTTTATGGGCTTGTTGTTTTTCAAATAACGCTTGGTGGCCGAGGCGCTTTTGGGCATGAGCATTCTCAAATTGATCATAATTGCCGGTGTAAAGCGTCAGTTTCAGCTGATCCAAATGAGCAATATGTGTCACCACTTTGTTCAATGTTTCGCGATCATGGCTGATGATGATGAAACTATGCTCATAGCTTTTGAGATAATTCTCCAGCCAGACAATCGCCTCAAAATCCAAATGGTTGGTCGGCTCATCGAGCAAGAGCAAATTCGGTTTGCGAAACAGGGCCGCCGCCAGCGCTACGCGCATTTTCCAACCGCCAGAAAAATCGCTAATCGGCTGGCTTTGCTGTTCTGTACTAAAGCCCAAGCCGGAAAGAATAATCGCCGCCTGCGACGGCGCCTCATAGGCATTAATATCGGCCAGGCGCATGTAAATATCCGACATACGCTCGACATCAATCGGCGTTTCCAGTTCGGCCAATAGGCTGGCGCGCTCGGTATCGGCGGCCAGCACCACATCTATCAGCGGCGTGTCGTCATCAGGAATATCCTGCCGCACCATGCCCATTTGCGTGTTCGACATCATCGAAATCTCACCGCCATCAAGTTCCAGCTCTTTGGCAATCAGCTTGAACAAGGTTGATTTACCGGTTCCATTGGGGCCGACTAGGCCGACATGATGGCCCGATGGAATCGACAAAGACGCCTGTTCAAAAAGCGTGCGTCCGGCAATACGGTAGGTGATGTCTTTAATGTCGAGCATAGGAGGATAAATCAATCTTTGGGTTGGCGCGAATATGTCGAAACATCGGCCATCTCACAAGCAGTTTATTGCTTTTTTCGCGAGCGCGCGCGCATTTGACAGTTTTCAGTAAAAAAGGCACAGTTTTAAGAGAATATTGAGAGGAAACAGCTATGGGCTATCACTACAAGCCGAAATCCGTCGAGTCCATTGTCATCCGTGATTTTTCGTTCGCGTTCCCCGACACGCTGAATCCGAAATGGATCCCGGGCAAAACTGTGCGCAGTCATTTTTTCAATGGCATGTCTTTGACCATGCCCTATTTGGAGCCGTTTCTGGTCAAGACCGGCAAAGAAGCGGCGCGGCATATTGAATGCGAAGAATTGCGCGAAGACATTCGTGGTTTTTGCGGGCAGGAAAGTCAGCATTATAAATGTCACCGGCGGCTCAATGAACTCATTAAAGCAAATGGCTATCCAGAGCTGGCGGCGGTTGAGGAACGGTTTGATAAAAGCTGGAAACAGCTCATGAACCGCGACCTTGAACAGCGGCTTGCCTATTCTGCCGGTTTTGAGAGCATGACCAATGGCTTCACCCGTTGGATGCTGAAAAAACGTCTCACCCTGTTCAAGAATGCCGATCCGCATATCACCTCGTTTTGGCTGATGCATATGATCGAAGAGACCGAGCATAAAACGGTCGCCATTGACGCCTATCGCGCCTATTCGGGCCGCTATTGGCCACGCTTCAAAGGCGTTTTCCATGGCTCATTCCATGTGGTCGGGCTGGGTTTGGTGGCGATGATGGCGGCCTTGCGCAAAGACGGCAAGCTGAAACAGCCGCGCACATGGTTCGAGATTATCCGTGAATTATCCGGCATGGTTTATAATGTCGGGCCATTCATGCTGCGGGCGCTTTTGCCGGGACATGACCCGCGCGGGGAGACCGATCCGGCGTATATGAAAGAATGGTTGCGCGGCTATGCCCAACTGCCAGCCGAAGCGCCGATTCCGCTAATCGACACGCGCCATCCGGCGATGCCAGTACCATTTGAAAAAATTTAGTCTTTCCGGGAGGGGATGATGGAACGATATCAAAAACTGATGATTGCCAATGGTTTCATGGTGATGTTTGTCGCCATGCTGGCCGGTTTTATGCTGATTTTCAATCTGGTCGGCGGGGTGGAAGTTTGGCCCGGAAAAATTATTGAATTTTCAGTCTATGGCACCACTGACGGCTGGGTGCGAGCCCATAGCGGCGGCATTACCAATGGCATGTTGGTGGTCATTGTCGCGCTGGCTTTGCCAAAATTGGCGCTGAGCCAGTCCATGAACCGATTTTTCGCTTGGGGGCTGATCTATGTGGCGTGGTCGTTCACGCTTTTCTATTGGATTGGCAATGCTGCCGGCAATCGGTCGCTGACCTTTGGTGATAGCCAGTTGGGCCAGAGTGACTGGTTAAGCATTATCGGCTTTTTGCCGGGCGTGCCGAGCATTTTCCTGGCACCGATTATCCTTTATGTCGGCGCCCGCGCGCTGATACGGCAGGTCGATAAAGACTAATCATATCACAGGCTGGATCTGGGTTAACAACCGCGCTCAATGTCGCGCCCATTGAGGCGTTGGCGCTTGGCTTTCCAATCGGGCAGGAATTTATCCATCAGCCGATAGAAGCGCGCATTGTGATAGCGCTCAAACAAATGCACCAATTCGTGCACCACAACATATTCCAACATGTCATGCGGCTTGTGCACCAATTCGGTGTTGAGGCGGATGGTGTGACGCCGGATATTGCAACTGCCCCAACGGCTTTTCATGCGCTGCACATAAAGACCCTTTGGCGCCACCCCCATGTGCTCGGCCCATTGCGCCATCATCGGCATCGCGGCTTGGCGCAGATTTTGCCGATACCAGCCCTCCATCAACGCCTCAATATGAGCCGCTGTCGCCCCATCGCGTATATGCGCGTATATCTGGTCGCGCGCCAAGCTCATGTGCTGGCGGCCGGTTGTTGGCACTAGATTGAGGCGGTAATCCTCGCCCCATAATTGATGCCGCTCGCCATCCATATAAGTTTTGGGGGGCATAACGGGACGCGCCTTGAGGCGGGTTTGGTGTTTTTCAATCCATGATTTTTTGTCGCCGATAAAATTCTCAATGGTTTGCAGGCGCATGCCTAAGGGAGCTGAAATCTGCACCCGCCCATCGGCTGGCGAAAGGCGCATGTTGAGGTTTTTAATCGGCTTGAAGGTGATGTCGACCTCAATACCGTGAAGAGTTTTTTGCTGCACCGCCGCACCACTTTCCTGCCAGCTGTCTTTGTGGCCTTATCATAGGCTCATTTGGCGATAAAATACTTGCCAAATATCGAGCAGTGACGTGTAAAGAAACCATAATAGCTGATGCAGAGGAGAGAAACATGATTGGACGTTTGAACCATGTCGGTGTCGCCACCCCATCTATTGATGACAGTGTGAAACTATATCGCGATGTTCTGGGTGCGACGGAAATTGGCGAGAAATTCGCGCTGCCCGAACAAGGCGTTTGGGTTTGTTTTGTAAATGTTGAAAATTCGCAGATCGAACTGATCGAACCATATGACGAAACCAGCCCGATTGCCGGATTTTTGAAGAATAATCCGGCCGGTGGCCAGCATCATGTCTGCTATGAGGTCGAAGATATTCATGTGGCGCGCGATGAAATGCTGGCGAGAGGCGTTCGCGTGCTTGGTGAGCCCCGCATTGGCGCCCATGGCACGCTGATTATCTTCCTGCACCCGAAAGATATGGGTGGGGTTTTGATTGAATTGATGGAAACACATAAATAGTGACGCATGGACTTGGGCCGAAACTGACCTATCTCTCTGTCATACAACAGGGGGTAAAAACCGATGAGCAAGGGTCTAAAAACTGACTATTTAATTATTGGCAGCGGCGTTGTCGGCATGGCTTTTGCCGATAGTTTGCTGACCGAAACAGACGCCGATATTATTATCGTCGACCGCTATGCAATGCCCGGCGGTCATTGGAATGTGGCCTATCCGTTTGTCACCCTGCACCAACCGTCATCGTTTTTTGGCGTCAGCTCAACTGAATTGAGCCGTGGCACCATCGACCAGATCGGCCTCAATAAAGGGCTCGGCGATTTGGCCAGCGGGGCAGAAGTATCGGCCTATTTTGATGAGGTGATGCGGCAACGGTTTTTGGCCAGCGGACGGGTGCGGTATTTTCCCATGTGCGATTACACGGGCAATGGGCAATTCAATCATAAATTGAGCGGTGAAGAATTTACTGTCGATTATACGCATTTAGTCGACGCCACATTTATGACGATTTCTGTGCCCTCAACCCATACACCGAATTTTGATATTGCCGAGGGCGTGCGCTTCATGCCGATCAATGATTTGCCGAAAGTCACCGCCAGCCCAGCCGGTTATGCGGTGATTGGCGGCGGTAAAACCGCCATTGATGCGTGCCTGTGGCTGTTGCAGCAGGGGGTCGATGCCGACACCATTCAATGGATTATCTCGCGCGATGCGTGGCTGCTCGACCGGGCCAATGCGCAGCCCAGCGAAGCCTTTGTTGAGACGATTATCAGCACCCAAGCCGGCCAGTTCGAAGCGATTGCTCGGGCCGAGTCGATTGACGATATGTTCGACCGACTTGAAGCCTGCGGTTATTTATTGCGCCTCGACCCGAATGTGCGCCCAACTATGTTTCATGCCGCGACCATCAGCCAAGCCGAATTGGCACAATTGCGGCGGATTAAGAATATTGTCCGCATGGGCCATGTGAGCGCCATTGAGACAGACCGGATTGTTTTGACGCAGGGCGAAATAGCCACCAGCCCGCAGCATTTACATATTGACTGTTCGGCCAGTCTGGCGCGGTCTTTCGAGCATAAAGAGATCGTGCCGATTTTTCAGGGCAATGTGATTACGCCACAACCGATTCGGGCCTATCAACCGGCGTTTAGCGCCTCAATGATTGCCTATGTCGAAGCCAATTATGACAGCGACGAAGAAAAGAACCGGCTTTGCGCCCATGTGCCGCTGCCCAATCAGGACGTCGATTTTATTCCGATGACCTTGGCGATGATGATGAACCAGTTTAACTGGTCGCAAGACGCCAATTTGCGTGCCTGGATTCGGGACAATCGATTGGATGGTTTTTCCAAATCAATTGCCAGTATTGATAAAAATGATGCTGAAAAAATGGACATAATGAAGCGCATACGAGACAATGCTTTTCCTGCGGTGGAAAAATTGCAAAAATTCGCCGCATCACTGGATAAATAAGGGAGCCTCACGTGAGCGAATTTCAGACTTGTAAAACCGACCTAACAAAAAGCCGACTGGTGGCCACCGATCAGGCCGCCGCTTTGGCCAATCTGAAAGATGGCGATATTCTTGTGCGCATTGATCGCTTTGCCTTTACCGCCAATAATGTGACCTATGGCGCTTCTGGCGATAGCATTGGCTATTGGCATTTTTTTCCAGCGCAAGACAATGACAGTGGCGAATGGGGCTGCCTACCGGTCTGGGGATTTGCCGAAATTACCGCCTCAAAAGTCGCTGGTCTCGATATTGGCGAACGGCTCTATGGTTATTTCCCACCGGCTGATTTTTTAACCCTGACGCCGACAAAATTATCGCCGCAAAGATTTATGGATGGGGCGCCGCATCGGGCTGAGCTGCCGCCAGTTTACAATAATTATTTGCGAATGTCGGGCGAACAAAATTATGACCCGAACATGGACGATCTGCGGGCCTTGCTGAACCCACTTTATGTGACGTCTTTCTGCCTGTGCGACGCCTTGCAAGACGCCGGTTACCACCGGGCCGAGCAAGTGATTATTGTCAGCGCTTCGAGCAAGACCGCCATTGGCCTGGCCCAAGGTCTGGCCGATGATGCCGACGCGCCGTCAACCATTGGCCTAACGTCAGCCAGCAATCGTGCCTTTGTCGAAAGCCTTGGCTGCTATGATCAGGTCATCAGCTATGACGAGCTAGAGCAAGTCGATGCCAGCAAACCAAGTGTCATGGTCGATATGTCGGGCAATCGCGTGGTGCTGGGCACGGTGCACGGGGCTTTGGGCGATCATATGCTCACTTGCATTAATGTCGGCATGACCCATTGGGAAGACCGCGACACGCCAAAAGATCCGCTGGCGGCGCAAATCATCCGCGAACGCAGCGGCTTTTTCTTCGCCCCATCGCATATTCAAAAGCGCATCGGCGACTGGGGGCAAGATGGCTATAATGCGCGCACAGACGCCTTTATGACCCGCCGCGCCGAACAGAGCAAAAGCTGGATGCAGGTAACGCATATTGCTGGCTTCGACGCTTTCACACAGGTTTATAATGATGTCGTCGTCGGGAAAATGAACCCGAATGAGGGCTTGGTCATTATCCTTTAATCGCGGACCGCGCTATGGCAAAAATTCTCCTTCTTGGCAGCGGTGAGCTTGGTAAAGAACTGGTCATTGCCTTGCAGCGTTTGGGGCAGGAAATCATCGCCTGCGACAGCTATGAAGCGGCTCCCGCCATGCAGGTGGCGGATGGTTTTGAGGTGTTTAACATGCTCGACGCCAGCGCTTTGGATGCGGTAATTGAACGCCATCAACCAGATTATATTGTGCCGGAAATCGAAGCCATTGCGACCTCGCTTTTGGTCGAAAAACAGCAACAAGGCTATACGATTGTGCCCTCGGCCAAGGCCGTTGACCTGACCATGAACCGCGACAAAATCCGCGATCATGCGGCGCAGCTCGGTTTGCGCACAGCGCGTTTTGCCTATGCCGAGTCAGAGCAAGACTTGCTGAACCGAGCCTCTGAGATTGGCGGCAAGGTGGTGGTTAAACCAGTGATGAGCTCATCTGGTAAAGGCCAAAGCACGGCCAGCAATGACGCCGAATTGCGCGCTGCTTGGGCCTATGCACTCGATGGCATGCGCGGCGACCGGCAACGGGTCATTGTCGAAGAATTCATTGATTTCGATTATGAAATCACCCTTTTGACCATTCGCCAACACAGCGGCGACACGCTGTTTTGCCCGCCGATTGGCCATGTGCAGGCGCGCGGCGACTATCAATATAGTTGGCAAAGCACCCAGTCGTCGCAAGCCGTCATTGACGCGGCGCAAGATATGGCGCGCCAGATTACCGATGCTTTGGGCGGGGCGGGTTTATTTGGTGTCGAGTTTTTCATCACCAAATCGGGCGAGGTGGTGTTTAGCGAGTTGAGCCCACGGCCCCATGACACGGGTCTGGTGACACTGTATACGCAAGACCTGAGCGAATTTGACCTGCATGCGCGTGCCTTTTTGGGGCTGCCGATTCCGGCCATTCGCCTGTTGCGACCGGGTGCCAGCCAAGTGATTTTGGCGGCCGAGGATGCCCGCGGCGCTTATCATTTTTCCGGCGTCGAGGACGCGCTGGCGGTTGCTGATTGTGATGTTCGTTTATTCGGAAAACCGGTGGCGCGACCCTACCGGCGTCTCGGTGTGGTGCTCGGCCCAGATGTTGAAACAGCGCAAAAGTCAGCCGCCTGTATCCGCGTTCACACGCAATAGGTGCTAGGCAAGGGCGCCTTGGCTTGCTAGGTTTTGGTGAAGCTAAAGGAGACACCATGCCAATTTCAGCCAATCAAAAACCTATTGAAACCGGATTTGGGCCTCGGCCTGAACCATCTGAAATTCTGCAAGGAATAGATTTGTCAGGAAAAAATGCTGTTGTCACAGGCGGCTATTCGGGCATTGGCCTAGAAACTGTACGGGCCTTGGTTCAGGCTGGCGCGCATGTGCATGTGCCAGCCCGTGACCGCCAACGAGCCATTCAGGCGCTTGCAGGCATTTTGCCGGCGGAGCAAATTGGCTCGATGGATTTGAGCGACATTGCCTCGGTCAAACGATTTGCCGAAACCTTTCGTGCAGCGCATGACAATATTGATATTCTGATTGCCAATGCGGGGGTTATGGCGTGCCCCGAAAAGCGCACGGCGCAAGGCTGGGAGTGGCAAATTGGCGTCAATCATTTTGGCCATTTCGCCCTGATCACCGGCCTGCTCGACGCCCTGACCGCCGGCCATGGCGCCCGCGTGGTGACGCTGTCCTCGATTGGTCACCGCATTTCCGGTATTGATTTTGATGACATGCATTACAACCAACGGCCTTATGAAAAATGGCAGGCTTACGGGCAGTCAAAAACCGCTAAATCATTGCTGGCAGTGGAATTGCACAATCGCTATGGCGATCGCGGCCTTGAGGCTTTCAGCGTGCATCCGGGCGGTATTTTCACACCGCTGCAACGGCATTTGCCTAATGAGGAAATGGTAGCCCTGGGGTGGACCGATGAAGACGGTAAGCCAAGCGAACGCGCCGCCGCCGGTTTTAAAACTCCCGCTCTGGGGGCTGGCACCAGCCTGTGGGCGGCCACCAGTCCGAAACTTGCCGGTCTTGGCGGGGTGTATTGTGAAGATTGCAATATCGCCGAAGCCGTGGCGGCTGACTCACCAAGCTTTGACGGCGTGCGACCATGGGCGGTTGATCCGGAACTGGCGTCGCGGCTGTGGGATGTAACGCAAAAAACCCTCGGCGCGATTTAACGCTTATCACCCGCTGTTTAGATCAGACGGGTCTGGCCATTGGGTGGCTTGCACGGCAGGGCGCACGGCAATGACTTGTTTCCATGCGCTCAAAGCCGGTAGACGCGATAAAATATCAGCCCCCTCCGGCGTCATGGCGGCGCTTTCGATGACGCAATACATGAAAATATCGGCCAGCGACACCTCAGTGCCAGCGAGAAACGGCGCTTCCAGCAGACGCTGGTCGACCACCTGCATGTGATAGGCAATATTGGGCAAGGCCTCAGCGATTAAGTTTTCATCCGCCTGCCGCCCCATCAGCGGTGCCACAAGGCGCGGCAGAACCAGCCTCTCTTCGATGATTGGAAAAACATAATTGCTCATAATGCCAACCCATTGCAGACAACGGGCACCGGCTTCAGGGGCCATGGGTTGCAGCCGGCGTTGATTATACTGGCTGTCGATATAGCTGGTGATGGCCAGCGTTTCATAAAAATGCAGACCGTCAATATAGGCCGCCGGCGTGCGCAAAAACGGGTGATGGGCGGCGCTTTCTTTGGTGCCCGTGCCAGTGGCATGCAACTGCCAGCTGATGCCGGCCTCGTGCGCGACCGTTGTGCAGCACCGGACAAAGGTTGAAATCTGCGGGCCATATAAAGCCAGTTTTACCGTATCCGCCATGGTGCGATTGCCAGTTACGCCAGCACGCGGGCGACGAAACTGGCGATCTCTTGATTGCAGATTTGCGAAATACGCGCATTGGGCATGAAGCCGTTAAAGCCGTGCACGGCGCCCGGAAAGACGTGTAATTCGCAGGCATTGCCAGCTTTTAACAGGCGATGGGCGTAATCAATGTCTTCGTCGAGAAACAAATCAAGCTCGCCGACAGGCAGATAAGTTGGTGGCAAACCAGACAAATCTTCGGCCCGTGCAGCAGCCGCATAGGCTGGCACATCGTCGCCGCCTGGGGTCTTGCCGAGATAAGACGTCCAACCAAATAGATTGCCTTCGCGCGACCAGACAGCCGTGTTCTCAAGCGTCGCCGAGGGCGGCGCGACATTGCGATCATTAATCATTGGATAGAGCAGCACTTGCCCAACCAGTTTCGCCGTCCCCTCATCGCGCACCCGCAAGGCCAAACCGGCGGCCAAACCACCACCGGCACTGGCCCCGCCAATGGCAATGCGTTGGCTGTCGATTTGGAAATTTGCGGCCTTGTCGATTAAGTGCACCAGCCCCTCATAGCAATCATTGTGCGGGCCGGGGAACGCCGTTTCCGGCGACAGGCGATAATCAACCGAAACGGCAACACACCCCAGCTGGCTCGCAAAACGCGCCATTAAGGGGTCGTCTTGTTGGGCCGAGCCGAGGATATAACCACCGCCATGCATCCAATAGAACAGTGGCATGGGCGTGGTCGCCGGTTGTTTCGGCCGCATCATGCGCATGTCCACCTGATGACCGTCAGAGCCGGTAAAACGCACCACCTCCAGCACCACATCATCCGGCAGAGTAAAATCGGCCATCATCATGCCATTACGGGCACTGGCGGCGGCTCGTGTGCCGGCCAAATCATCGGCCAAATTCGCGCCCAATGGCATCGCTGCTTGCAGCATTTTCAAGCCATCGTGCAACTCTGGGTCAATCCGACTGAAGTCCATTTTAACCCTCGATTTTGAAATACAAACCAGCGTTTGACACCAAACGAGCAATCAATTTTTGGCCCATAGCCGGGGCTGGGGTCAGCACGCCGCCAGCCACCCCATCGCTATCTTGCAACAGGCACATGGCGCTTTCGGCAATCATTTTGGAGGTTGAGCCATAGCCCGGATCAAGGTCGCCACCGACGCAAGCGCTCATTGTGTCGCCTGAGGCAGTGGTGCCGTGGAACAGAATATCGTAATTGCCCGCTTCGCGCGATTCCTTGGACGGGCCTTCACCCGGCTGAGGCACATCGGGGCCTTCCAATGGATTGGTGCTGGCGACAAATTCAGCAACTGCTTTGCCTTCATCACCGGCGCCGGTCAGCATCATTTCGTCATAGCAAAAGTCTTCGCCATACGCGTGGCCCATGAGGGCATTGGAGCGGTGAACATTTTTGGTGTTAATGGCGGCCATGATAAATGGGGCAACCCACTGTCCGAGCACGTCATCTTCTACTGGCTTGCTGTCGTCGGGCTGGGCCGGGCCTTGGAAGCCGTTAGCCAATGAAAACGGATTGGCCAAAACATGGAGTAATTCAGGATTTTTGCCCAAGGCTTCCATGGTAGCGCCGAGAGAAGCCGCCGTGCCGCCAGAAAACTCGCCATTCATGGCCCGCACGCGCCCACGGACGCGGGGACAGGTTTCGCCAAACTTTGCTTTGGCGGCGTCTTGCAAAAACAAAACACCCAAATCAAACGGGATGGAGTCGAAGCCGCATGAGTGCACAATCCGTGCGCCCGAGGCTTTGGCCGCTGCATCATGGGCGCCAATCATTTCGTGCATCCAGCCCGGTTCGCCGGATAAATCGACATAATCTGTCCCCAATTCGGCACAAGCAGCGACAATATCAGAGCCATAGAGCTGGTAAGGGCCAACGGTGGTGCAAATCACGCTGGCGCGCGACACCATTTGGCGCACGCTTGCCGGATCCGCCGCATCAGCGACCACCAGAGGGGTTTGCGGGTCGGCACCAATCAGATCACGCACTTCCGCTAATTTTTCCGCACTCCGGCCAGCCATGGCCCAGTTCACACTGCGACCATATTGGTTCTGCATATATTCAGCCACCAAACGGCCAGTAAATCCGCTGGCGCCATAGACGATAATGTCGAATTCTCTATTTTTACTCATCATATTCTCCTGTTACATTAGCCAGAGTTTACCCCTGTGAAAGCTGGGCGCAAGCTTAACGATGATGGTCGCGCCATAAAACTGGCCAGAAAGCGGTAAAGCTAATCGCCGCCAGCACCAAATATAAATAGCTCAAGCGGTAAAAGCCGCCATCTTCAACAATGAAGCCGGCCAGAAACGGCCCAAAGGCGGCGCCCAAAAGCCCCGTGCCAGCCGACAGACCAATTAAACGGCCCTCGCCATCCAGCCTGGCGGTGACGCCGGTGCGGAACGGGTCATTAAACTGCTGGGATAATTGCAAAACGCAGAATAAGACAACAAAGACCAACGGCGCACTGACCTGCGGCATGGCAATGGCGGCGCCGACATTAATCAGTGAAGCGATGATGATGGGCCAGAAACTGCCAATTTTTTGGCCGATAAAGGCGGCGGTTGAGGCCCCGACGAGACCGATAAGAATGCTGCCCGCAAACACTTGTCCGATGGTCGTCAACTCAAGGCCGATGGACACGCCCATGCGCTCGGTGAAAGACCACAGGGCGGTGGCGGCGATGGAAATGGACATGGAATAGACGACCACCCGCCAAGCGGTTTTGCGCATCGGAGCCGAAAGCGGTGTCGGCGCCGGCCCACTAGCCGGTAACAGTAAAAACAGCGGTGTCAGCAACAACGTCATCACGGCCAAGAACCCATAAGCACCGGTCAGCCCATATTGCAAAATCAAACCTGGCATGACCAGATAAAGACCCATGGTGCAGCTTGAATCGAAAAGAATAATCAGCGCTGTCAGCCGTTCAGGGTTGCGGGCTAGCGGAATGGTGGCAGCCAATATGGCCACCAACACGCCGGATGACATGCCAGCGATAAAGCGCTCAACATAGAACCAGCCCTCAGCCGACGGCGAAGCCGACAGAAACTGCATCAGAGCCAACATTAGGCTGGCGCCAATGGCCCAATAATGCCGCTGAATACGATTGATCCGCGGCGACAGGATGATGGCCGTGCCAGCCATGGCGAAAACTTCCAGACTACCGACCATACCCGCTTGCGAGGCAGTGAAACCGCGATGGTCGATCAGCCCGCCGACAATCAGCGGGAGAACCGATAAAGCCTGATAGGAAACCAATCCGGCAAAGGCCGTAGGCACGAGGAGCCGACGAATGGTTAGAAGCGCAAAACCGGCCTCTTGCGCCGCAGAATTGGCAGTCATGGCATATTCCCTAATCAAAATGGCGCGCCAAAGGCGACCGTGAAATTAAGATAGAAGAAACCGCCTTAAAGGCAAAAGTTTTACTTGGTTCGCAGTGGTTTTTTGTTAGGCTTTGTGAAGTTGAGTGCCCGTTTTGAGGGCTATACCTTGGGAGGGGTTTTCAATGGATTTAACGCAAGAACAACAAAAAACCTATAACGCGCGCCATTATGCGCTCGCGATTTTGGTTCTGGTTTACACATTTAGCTTCATTGACCGCCAAATTTTGTCGATTCTCATCGAACCGATTAAAAACGACCTCAATCTGTCTGACACGCAAATGGGTCTGCTAACCGGCTTTGCCTTCGCCGCTTTTTACGCCACTTTGGGCATTCCCATTGCCCGTTTCGCTGACCGCAGCAACCGCCGCAATTTGATTGTCGCTTCGCTGGGGGTTTGGAGCCTGTTTACCGCCCTATCTGGCTTGGCGCTGAATTTCTGGCATTTGCTGTTGGCCCGCATTGGGGTCGGCATTGGCGAGGCGGGCTGTAGCCCTTCGGCCCACTCAATGATTGCCGATTATTATCCGGCAGAACAACGCGCCACGGCCTTGGGCATTTATTCTCTGGGCATTCCTTTGGGCATTATGTTTGGCCTATTTGTTGGCGGCGCCATGGAAGAAGCTTTCGGCTGGCGTTCGGCGCTGTTCGTGGTCGGCGTGCCGGGCATTATTTTAGCGGTGATTGTCCGCTTCACCCTGCACGAACCGGCTCGCGGCTTTGCTGAAAAACGCACCGATACCGGCACCCAGCCCGGCGTTGTTGAGACTTTGAACTATCTATGGAAGAAAAAATCTTTCCGCCATTTGTCTTTCGCTGCTGGCCTGACCGCCTTTGTCGGCTATGGTTTTGTCACTTGGGCGCCGGCTTTTCTGTCGCGCTCATTTGGTATGGGCAGCGCAGACATAGGCTTGTGGTTCGGCCTAATCCTCGGCATTCCCGGCGCTATTGGTATTTTTCTAGGTGGCTATATGGCCGACAAATTCGGCGCCCGCGACCCGAAATGGTATGTCTGGATTAGCGCCATAGCCTTGCTGATTTGCATTCCAGCGAATTATTTTGTCTTCACCTCGGAAAGCTCATTTATCGCGCTGGTGGCGATGGTTGTTCCCGTCACTTTGGGTAATTTCTACCAAGCGACGACTTTCTCGCAAACTCAAGGGATTTCCGAATTGCGCATGCGGGCGACCGCCGCCGGTATTTTACTGTTTATCATTAATATCATTGGCCTAGGTTTTGGCCCACAAATGGTCGGCATTGTCTCTGACTTGCTGAACCCTGAGTTTGGTAAAGAGTCGCTGCGCTATGCGTTGCTGATTTGCTCTTTATTCTATATTTGGGCGGCTTTGCATTTTTACTTTGCCGGGCGGCATTTGAAAAATGACCTGGTGACTGAGGGTTAAAAATAATAACACCACGGGTGATCTAAGTGTTCATGGGCTGCGTATATAGACCATGAACACTCAGAGCTCCTCCCCAAACCGTCCGAAGATGCGTTTCGGCTCTATGTTCGGCGAAATAGCGCCTTTGGCCGCGTTTTTTACAGTCAATCAATTCTATGGACTGTATATGGCGGCCTTTTCGGCGGTCTTGGTGTCAACCCTCCTTATTATTTACATCTGGGCCGTCGAAAGGCGCCTCGCGCGCTTTGTGATATTTGCCACCATCGTCTCATCAGTGCTGACAGTGGCGGCGTTTATGGCTGAGGAGAAGATCTATATTAAAATCCAGCCGAGTTTGTTCAATTTCTGTTTTTCCGCCGTCTTACTGGGCGGGCTGCTAACCGGCCGCACAATGATGCGCGAGTTTTTCAAAAGCCAGTTTGACCTGCCCGATTGGGTATGGTTCCAACTAAGCCTGCGCTGGGGTCTTTTCTTTGCACTTGCCACTATCGCCAATGAATTGGCATGGCGCGGCCTCAGCGATGATGATTGGGTGAGTTTCCGCGTGCTCGTGATGGCGCCAGCGACCGGCGTGTTCATGCTCGCGCAATTGCCAATTACCATGCGCGGTCTCCGCGAGGAAGCCGCCGCCATGCTACAAGCCGATTAAGTCGGTATTGTATTTCTCTTAGCGTCGATTTCTATTATGGTGCAGAGCATTTGATAAAAGGGGTTGGCGATGAGCGACGGGCAAAAAATTTTTCAAGCAGTGATTTGGGATTTCGGCGGGGTGATAACCTCCAGCCCATTTGAAGCCTTTAACCGCTATGAAACGGCCAATGGGTTACCAGAAAACTTCATTCGCTCGATCAATTCAACCAATCCAGATGATAACGCATGGGCACTTTTCGAGCGCAGCGAAATAGACGCCGCCGCATTCGACACCGCGTTTTTGCAAGAAGCCGAAGCCCGAGGTCATAGCGTGCGCGGCGCCGATGTCCTCGCCCTTTTGGCCGGCGATGTGCGCCCTGAAATGGTCGCCGTGCTCGACCGTTTGAAAGCCGATGGCTACCGCATTGCCTGTATCACCAATAACGTCAAAACCGGCTCTGGCGCCGGCATGGCACGCAATATCGAAAAAGCAGAGGAAATTCAGCAGGTGCTCGCGCGCTTTGAACATGTCATTGAAAGCTCAGTGGTCGGCGTACGCAAGCCCGATCCAGCGATTTATCTGATGGCCTGCGACAAGCTTGGCGTCGAACCGCAGGATTGTGTTTTCCTAGATGATTTGGGGATTAATCTCAAACCAGCGCGGGCGCTTGGCATGGCGACCATTAAAGTGGCAGCAGCGGCACCAGCGATTGACGAACTGGAAGCCCTATTGGGGCATCGGCTCAGCTAACCCCTATCACACCCTTATCGCAGGGCATAAAAAACCCCGACATGGAGACCATGCCGGGGTTTTATTTTGAGCTTACGCTATATTAGTGCGCAAGAGCCCCTGAAGGCGCTTTCGGTGGCGCTTTGCGTGGGACAATCATTTCCAGAACAACCGCCAGAGCCGGTAGCGCTGTTACCGCCATAATCATATTCACCATGAACATGAAGGTCAGCAACAGACCCATATCGGCCTGGAACTTGAGGGCTGAGAAGGCCCAAGTCGACACACCAACGGCCAGTGTTAGCGCGGTAAACACCACAGCCATACCGGTTTCATTCAGTGTCAGCTTAAAGCTTTCAGTCACATCAAGGCCTTCCGACAAATGGAACTGGATGCGGTTGTAAATGTAGAACGCATAGTCCACACCCAAGCCCACAGCCAACACCATCACTGGCAGGGTGGCAATCGTCAGACCGATTTCCAAGACTTCCATGAACCAATAGCCCATGAAGGTGGCCAATGTCAGCGGCACACAGCACGCCACAGTCGCGCGCCAGTCACGATAGGTCAGAATAACCAAGGCAATGATGGTGATATATACGTAAATCATCATCGGCAATTCAGAGACTTCAATCTCTTCATTGACGGCTGCCTGCACACCCATGTTACCTGAGGCCAAACGAATGGCCACTGGCACCACTTTGGAGCTTTCAATTTTGATGCCTTGCGCTTTTACCTGAGCCAAAAGATCTTCTGGGTTGTCAGTGTCGATTTCATAGGTAATCGACAAAGCCGAGTTCACACCATCATCGATAATGTCTGAACGCACGCCCAAATCAATGTCACCAATGTCACGCATTGGCGGGTCTGTGACAATGTTCAAATTGGCAATCGGCGATGGGTGATTGGCGCGGAACTCTTTAACCGCATCGGTCACACCACTAATCGTCGTTGCTTTGGCATCGTCCAAGAAGACCAATTGCGTCAGCAATGTGCACTCTTCATTGAGCAGACCTGTTGAGGTGCCAATAGGAGACTGCGACTGCACCAGCGCGTATTTGTTACGCGGCAGCGCTTGCCATTTCAGATTACCCTCATTAAAGCCGGAGCTTGATTGGCGGGTCAGATATGGCAGTGACAACACCAGTGACACGCCCTCAACATTGCGCAGATACCAAGTAAACTCATTGAGATACTTCATATATGAGAAGTTGATACAGGCTTCACGTGGGGTTTCCACAATCACTGTCAGCAAGTTCAGACCAAGAGCAAATTTCTCGGCAATCGCACGGCTGTCTTGGTTGTAGCGGGCGTCAACGCGGAGCTCAGGAGACCCAGCGTGCAAGGCGCCAACATGGCGATCTTGGCTTTGAATGAAAGCCGTGACGAACAAGATGGCTGAAACCACCAAAATAGCAATGGCTGGTTTCGGATTGGCGATACGCCCCAATTTCTGCATCAGTTTCACCCGTGTGGCACGCGCTTTACTGGCGCGCTCTACAAAGCCTTCTTCAATGCGGAAGTAACTTGCCAGTACTGGCAACATCACCAAATTGGTCAAGATTTTCAGCGCCACACCAATCGATGCGGTAATCGCCAATTCTTGAATCATTTGGATTGGGATCAAAATCAATGTGCCAAAGCCAACAAGGTCGGTCACCAAAGCCATTGAGCCAGGAATCAACAGACCACGGAAGGACGCACGCGCCGCCTCCTCACTTGATTTACCGGCGGAGATTTCCGCGGTAATCAAATTGATCTGCTGCACACCATGGCTCACACCAATGGCGAACACCAAGAACGGCACCAAGACGGCCAATGGGTCGAGACCATAACCGAGCAGGTTCAAGATACCGAACTGCCAGACCAAAGAGGTCAAAGAGCAGAAAACCGGCAGGAAGGTCAGCACCGCTGAGCGGGCATAGATATAAACCGACATAATGGTCAAGATCAGGGCGACAATAAAGAATTGCACCACAGTTCCGGCACCATCGGCGATATCGCCCACCAATTTGGCAAAACCAATAATTTGAATCTCGTATTTATCGTTTTCGAATTTGTCACGAATTTCGCTTTCCAGCTTATCGGCCAAATCGAAATAGTCGAGGCGCGCGCCGGTTTTCACGTCAATATCAAGCAATTCAGCCCGCACCATGGCGGCTGAGAAGTCATTGGCGACCAGACGGCCAACGAAACCACCGCGTATGACGTTGTTCTCGATAATCTCAAGAGCTGGCATACAAGTTGTTGCAAGGCTGGCTGTTTTCAAACGCGATACGCATTTATTGTCGAGATTATCAACCGTGATCGTACCCGGAATCACGTCATCGGCGACAAAGCCGTCTTCGGTGATTTCGAAATAACGCGAGTTCGGTGTCCACAATGATGTCAGCGTGTGACGCGCAACACCTGGAAGATAGAACAGCGCATCTGTCAGATCTTTATAGGTACGGAAATAATCTTTATTCCAAATCTGACCGTCACGTTCTTTCAGAACAACGATAATCCGGTTCGACCCGAATAAGCGGTCACGATATTCCTGAAAGGTCTGAATATATTCATGACCGGCTGGCAGCTGCTTTTCAAAGCCCGCGTCCATTTTCAGCTGAGTTGCGTAATATCCGCCATAAATGGTGAATGCCGCAAACACAGCCAAAATATAGATGCGGAAACGGAATACGAAATTTTCTAAAGCTGGAACCATTAAGCCCTCCCGAAGCTCAAATTCGGCCCACGACGGGCCTTCACTCAAGCCTGCAGTCTCAACAATTGACGAGGTTTTTTCAAGCGAAATCTTCTGATTTTGAGCTGCGGGACCAAATGCCGCGTGAATTTTGTAAAAATTGCCAAAAATTGAGCATTTGCGAGGGTTTATCGCCCCTATGCGGGGCACTAAAAGCCTGCTAAAACGCCTTTATGAGCCTGCAAGATGACATCACCGCAACAGACGCATGGCTGCAAGATGGCCGACAGTCCGAGGCAGCCCTAGCCATTCAGCGTGGCGTCACCCGCTTATTGGCCAGCCAAAACACCGCTTGCCTGCCGGAAGTTGTGCTGCCGAATTATCAACGAGCCGATCTGATGGCGCTGACCGCCAAAGGCGAGATATGTATTATTGAAATCAAGAGCGGGTTGGCCGATTATCAAAGCGATAAAAAATGGCAGCACTATCTCGACTATTGCGACAGGTTCTATTTCGCGGTTGATCCAGATTTTCCGACCGACGCCCTGCCCGAGCAGGTTGGCTTTATACTGGCTGATAGCTATGGGGCAGAAATTATGCGCGAGGGCGCCGGCGATTGTCAGGCCGGTAAATTAGCGCCAGCCCGACGCGCTTTGTTAACCCGACGGCTGGCCCGTATCGGCAGTTTTCGATGGGCGCGTTTATCTGACCCGCGACCCAGCAATGGGGTGCAGAAAAGCCGAGATTAACGCGGCGCCCGTTTGGCCAAAATGCGCTGCAAGGTGCGGCGATGCATGTTCAGCCGACGCGCGGTTTCCGAAACATTGCGATCACATAATTCAAACACACGCTGGATGTGCTCCCAACGCACGCGGTCGGCCGACATTGGGTTCTCAGGCGGTGAGGCCTTATTTTCGGCGTCGGCACTGAGCGCGGCGTGAATTTCATCGGCATCAGCCGGTTTGGCGAGATAATCAACAGCGCCGCGTTTGACCGCCTCAACCGCCGTCGCAATATTACCATAACCAGTTAGCATGATGATGCGCGCATCGGCGTTCTCGGCTTGCAGGCTTTGCACCACATCAAGACCATTGCCATCTTCCAGACGCATATCGACAACCGCGAAAGCTGGTTTGATTTGCTTGCCCAGTTGAATGCCCTGTTTCACCGACTCGGCGCAATGCACCTCATAGCCGCGTGTTTCCATGGCGCGGGCCAAACGGCTAAGCCATGGCTGATCATCATCAACAATCAGAAGGTCTGGTTTTACTGGCTCTGTGTCCATTTTATCTGCCATTTTGAGCTCTCTCTCTACGTTCACTGAGTATATATGTCAGCTATGTAGAATTTCAATGCGTCCGTTCCAAACGCTCGCGCGGCCAGCTTATGGTCACGCAAGCACCTGTGGCGCTTACTTTGTTGGCGGCATTGGTATCGCCACGATTATCTAGACTGGCAGCCCGTTCGGCCGCTTCGTGCGGACGCAAATTACGGGCTCTGATTTGCCCACCGGATCGTTGCAAAAGCGTGCGGGCAATGAAAAAGCCAAGTCCCAAGCCAAATTCACCGCTGTTTTCCTTACGCCCGCTATGCCGCCGCGAGCTGGTATATGGCTCGCCCAAATGCGCCAGAATATCGGGCGCAAAACCCGGCCCATCGTCGCTGACCTCAATCACCACTTGTTGGGCGGAATAGGTGGCACGCAACCAAACATGACCGCTGGCAAATTCGCTGGCGTTTTCAATAATATTGCCAAGACCGTAAATCAGCTCAGGGCGGCGCTGCAAACGCGGCTCAGGCGTGGCCAATGTGCCATTGGCGCGGCATTCAATGTGAATTTTCTTATCTTGTAGCCCGACTTCCAACACTGCTTCATCAAGAAAACCGCGCATGGAAAGGGTTGAGATGACTGGATCATGGTCTTCTTCGCTCGACAGGGAGGCGAGAATTTCGCGGCACCGCAACGCTTGCTCGCGCATCAAATGCACGTCTTCACGCAGCGCCTCGGGCAGGTCTTTACTATTTTTCAACTCACCGCTGACCAAAACAATCGTGCCCAAAGGCGTGCCCAGCTGATGCGCGGCGGCGGCAGCCAGACCATCAAGTGCCGACAGGCGCTGCTCGCGGGCCAAAACACTGCGCGTCGCGGTGAGGGCCGCTGACATGCGCCGCCCCTCGCGACTCACACGCCATACATAAGACGGAATAAATGCCAGCGCCAAAAGCAGGGCGGCAAACAGACCGATACGATACAGCTCAGGAATTTGTGGCGGCGCGCCTTGCCATGGCAAGGGTTGATAAAAGAACAATAAGCCGGTGACCAGCAAGCTGGCGAAGGCCACCAATATCGCCGTGGTGCGCGCGTCCAAAAGGCTGGCTGAAATTGTCACCGGCGCCAAGAATAACAGCGCAAAAGGATTAATCAGGCCGCCCGTCAAATATAGCAGGGCCGATAATTGCGCCAAATCATAGGCCAAATAGCCCGCCGTCTGCGTGCGGGTCAGCAAATGCGAAAAGGGGAAGCGCAAGGCCAGCCATATATTCAGCGCCACCGATAGCGAAATCACCAACAGCAGCTCGACCAAGGGCAGCGGAAAGCCAAAGCCGAAAAACACCACAAGAACGGCACCCAGCTGGCCGATAACCGCCAACCAGCGCAAGAATATTTGCACCCTGAGGCGCAGCGACAAAGCTGGCACGGGCACTGTTAGACTATCCATAGAGGGCATATCCTGATTAATGGCCATTAGCGCGCCGCCGCTTCATTGAGCAACGCCAGAATTTGTTGACCACGCCCTTGGCGCGCCCAGTCAAAGGCGTCGCGTCCGGTGCTATCGGAAATCATTGGGTTAGCCTTGGCCGCCAGCAAGGCCTTTACCATGATCTTATTATTGAGCCTCACCGCGGTGATCAGCGGTGTTTCATAATTATAGCCATCGCGATTGGGATCAGCCCCAGCCGCCAGCAGAGCGTCAACGATTATGTCGCGCTGGCGCAATACCGCATAGGTCAGCGCCGTGTGGCGGTCGCGGGCGCGCTTATCAATTTTAGCACCGTTCTCGATCAAAAAATTCACCGCCGCCGGTTGGTTCCACTCAGCCGCAATATGCAAAGCCGATTTCCCCTCATAGCCAAGCTGGTCAATTGTGCTACCGACGAGCACATATTGTTCCATTGTTTCAACATCGCCCGCGCGCGCCGCCTCAATGAAGGGCAAGTCATTAACAGCAGGCAGCTCTTGCGCCCGGCTCGGCTGGCTGAACAAAAGCGTGATCAGCATCAAGGCCGAAAGTGCGGCATGGCTGGCGCCAACCGCGACCATGCGTCCTGCTTGTCGAAAGTGCGAGATAAGGTGATAATACATATCCATGATATAGCCGCCAAAATGGCTTTGGGGCAAGAGCCTAGAATAACCATCGTCTGACCATGATTTGCAGGGAATTCAAATGAGCGAGAAAAAACTCACCGCGCGTCGTCTAAGCCTGATTATTACCAGCCTTGGCCTGCTGGTGGTGCTCGGTTTGCTGGTTTTTGAAATGCAGCGCAGCGCACCATCGCAAGAAATTCAATTGAGCCAGAACCGCGTCGATGTCGGCGGCGACTTCACCCTCATTGACGCGAGCGGCGCCACCCGTACACAAGCCGATTTTGCCGGACGCTATATGCTGATTTATTTTGGCTTTACTTATTGCCCCGATGTGTGCCCGATGGCTTTAGATATTATGGGCGCCGCGGTTGAGCAGTTGACCGCCAGCGCGCCGAAAAAAGCAGCACAGCTTCAGCCATTGTTCATCTCCATTGATCCGCAGCGCGACACGCCGGAAGCTTTAGCAGAATATTTGAAATATTTTGACACTCGTATTATTGGTCTGACCGGCTCGCAAGCGCAGATTGACCAGACCATTAAAGCCTATCGCGTCTATGCCGCCAAAGTCGCCGCCGACGCGGGCAAGCCAGCCGATAGCTATATGATGGACCATAGCTCATTTTTCTATTTGATGGACGGGAGCAATCAATTTGTCGCGCATTTTGATCACGCCACGCCGGCCGAGAAAATTGCCGCCGCTTTGGACAAGCTCATCCGCTAGTTTCGGAATAACCAATCGAACAGGCCGCCAAGCCCGCGACTGAACGGCTTGCCGGCTGGCAATGCCACATCGTCTAACAGAGCTTTTTGGGTAACCATAAATTCATGCCAAATTTGCGCCGGCAACCCACCGCCAGTGACCCGATTCATGGATGCGCCATTGTCATTGCCAACCCAAACGCCAGCCACCAGACTACCGCTATAGCCAATGAACCAAGCGTCGCGCCAGTTTTGTGAGGTGCCGGTTTTTCCGGCCAATTCCAACCCTTTAATGCGCGCCGCTCGTCCGGTGCCCTGATCGACCGCAGTGCGCAGCATTTTATTGAGCGTACCAATATGGCGCGGCTCAGACACTGGCAAGGGTACTGAAGCCATACGTTCGTATAAAACCGCACCGCTGCCGGTGGTCACCGAGTTGATGACATAGGGAATGGTCTGGCGGCCACCATTGGCGAAATGCGCATAAGCCGTGGTCAGCTCAAGCAGGTTAACTTCAAATGTGCCCAGCGCAATCGACGGATGCGGGCGCATACGGCTGGATATGCCCAAACGCCGGGCCACATCAATGGATTTCTGACGCCCTGTCTGCTCGCTGATTTGAACCGCAACCGTGTTGATAGAGCGGGCCAAAGATTGCGCGGCGGTCATGGGGCCGTGATATTTTTCATCATAATTTTTCGGCGACCATTCCCCGACCGACGTTGGCTGATCGATGAATTGATCGTCCGGCGACAGGCCGGCCTCTAAAGCGGCGAGGTAGACAATTGGCTTAAAAGCCGAGCCAGGCTGGCGGTTGGCAAGCACGGCGCGGTTGAACGGGCTTTTTTCATACGACCGGCCACCGACCATGGCCCGAATGGCCCCCTCAGGCGTCATCACCACCATAGCCGCTTGCTCAGCATTGCGCGCCTCGCCTTGGGCGCGCAGAACTTTGTTGATGGCTTTTTCTGCCGCCAATTGAATAATCGGGTCAATCGTCGTCAACACATCAAGGTCTGAACGCGGATGGCCAACGAAATCTGGCAATTGGCCAAGCGTCCAATCAACAGCATAATGCGCCGCATCGCTGCTGCGGTTGACAATCTTCACCTGCTCGGCAGCGACTTCTTGCGCCGTCACCGTGTCATAAAATCCGGTTTCACGCATGGCGTTAATCACCAGTAGGGCGCGCTGGCGCGCTGCGTCGGGGTTACGCGTTGGGGCATAGCGCGACGGGGCTTTTAACAAACCAGCCAGCATCGCCGCCTCGCCGCGCGTCAGGCTTTGCACCGGCCGATTGAAATAAGTCTCCGCCGCCGCCTTCACCCCATAGGCACCAGCGCCGAAATAAACCCGATTAAAATAGAGCGCCAGAATATCCTGTTTGGTTAGGCGGGCCTCAAGCCAAAACGCCAATAGTAATTCCTGCACTTTACGTTTGATGGTTCGGTCAGGCGTCAAAAACACATTTTTGGCCAATTGTTGGGTCAGGGTTGAACCGCCCTGAGTGACACGACCCGAGTTGAGATTGTGCCACATGGCGCGCATCAAGCCGCGCGGGTCGAGGCCGAAATGATTGAAAAACCTGCGGTCTTCAATGGATACAACGGCGTAGACCAAATGGTCGGGCAAGTCTTCGAAGCGCAAAGCCTGCCCCCCGCGCCGGCCACGCCGCGCCACCAAACGGTCATCAACGCTATAAATACTGACCTCAGGCGAGCGCGAGACTTTCCACAGATCATCGGTGTCTGGCAAATCAAGGGCATAGTAAAAAACCACACCGGCCAAAGCGATGCCAGCCCACAGACCGAGCACAACAGCCCAATAGGCTATGCGATAAAATCCGCGTCTCGAGCTGGTTGGCTTTTGGCTAATGACACGCCCCTTGCGGACCGTCGGTTAAGACCGCCGGTACTTAAATATCAAGATTGGCAACCGCCAACGCATTGGTTTGAATGAACTCACGGCGCGGCTCAACAACATCGCCCATTAATTGCTCAAAGAGGCCATTGCTTTCGGCAACATCTTGCACCCGCACTTGCAACAGTGACCGGACATTTTCGTCGAGGGTGGTTTGCCAAAGCTGGTCTGGGTTCATCTCGCCCAAGCCCTTATAACGCTGCAGTGACACGCCCTGACGACCCTGCGCCAAAACCGCTTCCAATAATTGCGTCGGCGACCCGACTTGGATGGTTTTATCTTTCAGCGTCAATTGCGCTGGTTCGAGATAGACGGCCTGCAAATCAGGCGCCATTTGGTCGAGGCGACGGGCATCTGCCGAGGCGATGAGCGGGCCATCAATATTGACCTCCTCACGCACGCCGCGCAGGACGCGGTTAAAGGTCAGCCCGCCATCACCCGATGGACGGCCCTCCCAACCACGCTCAACTTCGTCAAGCATACGGTTGAGGCGGCTGGCGATATATTGCGAGCTTTGTTCGGCCAAATCGCTTTTCGATAAAATTTCTGGCGTCAGCGCACCGGCAATGGCGGTTTGCTCAATGATGAATTTCGGATAGCGCGACGGTAAGGCCGCCAGAATAGACCGCATTTTGCGCGCCTGATGCAATAATTCGGCCAAATCAGCGCCCACGCGCTGCTCGCCGGAAGCCAGAGTGAGAGCAACCTCCCCAATGCCGGTTTCAATCAAATATTCCTCCAGCTTGGCTTCGTCCTTGAGATAGGTTTCCGAGCTTTGGCGGCGGATTTTATAAAGCGGCGGCTGGGCGATATATAAATACCCCCCATCAATGACTTCTGGCATTTGGCGATAGAAGAAGGTCAACAGCAGCGTGCGAATATGCGCGCCATCAACATCGGCATCGGTCATGATGATGATCTTGTGATAACGCAGCTTCTCAATATTAAAATCCTCGCGCCCAATGCCGGTACCAAGCGCGGTGATCAGCGTGCCAATTTCGGCGGACGATAGCATTTTGTCAAAACGCGCGCGTTCAACATTCAAAATTTTACCGCGTAAAGGCAGGACGGCTTGGTTGAACCGATTGCGCGCCTGTTTGGCCGAACCGCCAGCGCTATCGCCCTCGACGATGAATAATTCAGACAATGCCGGATCGCGGGTCTGGCAATCGGCCAATTTGCCGGGCAAGCTGGAAATATCCAATGCTCCTTTACGGCGGGTTAGCTCACGGGCTTTGCGAGCGGCTTCGCGCGCCGCTGCCGCTTCAACGACTTTTTGCATAATCAAGCGCGCTTCGGTTGGGTGTTCTTCAAACCAACTATTAAGCACTTCATTGACCACGCTCTCAACCACCGGACGCACTTCCGACGACACCAGCTTATCTTTGGTTTGGCTGGAGAATTTTGGATCCGGCACTTTGACCGACAACACCGCCGTCAATCCCTCGCGGCAATCATCGCCCGTCATCGAAACTTTTTCTTTTTTCGCGATGCCCGATTGATTGGCATAATTATTCACCGTCCGCGTCAGCGCGCCACGAAAGCCCGCCAAATGCGTGCCGCCATCGCGCTGCGGAATATTATTGGTGAAGCACAAAACCGTCTCGTGATAGCTATCATTCCACCACAGAGCCAATTCGACAGACATACCGTCTTGCTCTGATTGCAGGGTGATGGGCTTGTCGATGAGATTGGTCTTATTGCGGTCCAAATATTCGGCAAAAGCTTCAAGTCCGCCCTCAAACGATAAATCGACACGCTTGGGTTCGGCGCCGCGCAAATCTTCCAAGACAATCGCCACGCCGGAATTCAAAAACGCCAATTCGCGCAATCTATGTTCCAGAGTCTCAAAATTGAATTCGGTCATCGTGAAAGTGCCAGACGACGGATGGAAAGTCACCTTCGTGCCGGTCTGATCGGAATCGCCAACCATCGCCAAATCTTCGCTGGCATCGCCATGGGTGAAACGCATGGTGTGTTCTTTGCCATCGCGATAAATCGTCAAATCAAGCCAATCTGACAGTGCGTTGACCACCGAAATACCCACGCCGTGCAAACCACCGGAAACCTTATAGCTGTTCTGGTCAAATTTACCGCCAGCGTGCAATTGCGTCATAATCACCTGAGCCGCCGAGATACCCTCTTCCGGGTGCATTTCGGTTGGAATACCACGCCCATTGTCGCAAACCGTAACCGAGCCATCGGCATTCAGCGCCACTGAGACGGTATCGCAGTGACCGGCCAAAGCTTCGTCAATTGCATTATCAACGACCTCATAAACCATATGGTGCAACCCAGTGCCATCATCCGTGTCACCAATGTACATGCCCGGCCGTTTGCGTACGGCTTCCAAACCCTTCAGCACTTTAATGGAGGAGGCGCCATATTCGGCGCTGTCTGCGGCTCCATTTTCAAGATTTTCACTATCACTCATCATTTTCTCTTTCATGCTCTGGCGGCTTCGCCGTTAAATGCGGGAGGCCTCGGATGTGGTTGCCGTCAAACCGGCAAAATCAACATGGCTGACGTTGGCGCCAAAGGCAGCGAAACTTTCCATGTCGGTGCCGGTGATCCAACTTTGCCCGCCAAGGTCGGATAAAATATCAGCCAAAGCGGCGCGCCGATGGGCGTCTAAATGGGCGGCCACTTCATCGAGAAGTAAAATCGGTACATCGCCCAACCGCGACGCCACACTGCGGGCCTGTGCCAAAATCAAACCAACCAAGAGCGCCTTTTGCTCGCCGGTTGAACAGGCCGAGGCGGGCATGGATTTAGCCAGATGGCTGACGTGCAGATCGCTGCGGTGGGGGCCTTCTAATGTCCGACCAGCGGCCGCATCGAGGCCCCGACTTTGGCGCAACTGGTGGCGGAACTGGTCTTCAACTTCAAGCGCCGACTGATCGCGCAAGGCCGCTTCAAAAGCCCCCTCTAAGGCGACTTCGGCGCGCGGAAACGCATTATCTGGCATTTGCGTTAACCCCTGCGCCAAAACATCAAGCGCCGACAAACGGGCCGCCGCAATGGCCACACCCTGCAAGGCCATAGTGTCTTCCAAACCGTCGAGCCAGCTATTCTGGCTGAACGATGTGCCATTGGTTTGCAGCAGTTTATTGCGCTCGCGCATGGCTTTTTCATAATGCGACAAATGCCGCGACAAACCAGCGTCGAGCGTTTGGGCAAACCGGTCGAGGAATTTACGCCGTCCGCTGGCGGCGTCGCTGAACAGGCGATCCATAGCCGGCGTGAGCCATAATTGTGGCAGCATGTCGCCAATCACATCAAAGCCGCGTGCGGTCTCGCCATCAAGCCGCAAACGGCGACCGCTGGCATCCCCCTGATAATCAACACTGACCCGCATCGGACCGGTGGGGCCATCGACATCGGCCAGCACATGCCAGCCAGCTTGACCATTTTGCGTCATATCGTCGAGCTGGCCACTGCGCAAACCACGGCCTGGCGCGAGCATGGAAATGGCTTCCAAAACATTGGTTTTGCCAATGCCATTTTCGCCGGTCAAAATGACTGTGCCCGATTGGCAGTGAATATCGAGTGTGTGGTGCGAACGAAATTGCGTCAGACGCAAGCGAGTTAAATGCGGCGCCTTGATTGCGCTGCTTGGCTTTAGGCCCGCACGCGCTTGCTCCATCGGCACCGCTTCACTCATTACACACGCATCGGCATCAGCACATAAAGCGCATTGGTGTCTTCGCCATCGCGCACAATGGTTGGCGAGCCACTATCTGCCAGTTCAAAGGTTGCCGACTCGCCGTCCAATTGACCGGTGATGTCCATCAAATAGCGGGCGTTGAAACCAATATCCATCGCCTCTGACTGATAGCTCACGCTCAACTCATCAGAAGCGCTGCCGCTATCCGGGTTTGACACCGACAGGCTCAAACGACCGCCTTCGAGAGACAGTTTAACGGCGCGCGATTTTTCGCTGGAAATTGCCGAGACGCGATCAACGCTTTGCGCGAAACTTTTGGCGTCGACAGCCAGAACTTTGTCATTATTCAGCGGAATGACGCGGGTGTAATCGGGGAATTTGCCGTCGATTAATTTCGATGTCAGCACAATGTTTGAAAACGCAAAATTGATTTTGGTCTCGGAAACCTGCAGGGACACCTCGCCAGCTTCTTCTTCCAAAAGTTTCTGCACTTCATTGACCGTTTTGCGCGGCACAATAATTGCCGGCATATCAGCAGCGCCAACTGGCTGAGCCATTTGCACGCGTGCCAGACGGTGACCGTCTGTGGCAACGGCGCGCAACAGCGCTTGGCCGTCGTCTTCCAGCGCGTGCAAATAAATACCGTTCAAATAATAGCGGGTTTCCTCTTGCGAAATCGCAAAGCGGGTTTTCTCAATCAGCCGACGCAAATCGCCACCCAGCAGGGCAAAGGCGACAGGCATTTCATCTTGCGCCATGGCCGGAAAATCTTCGCGCGGCAACGTTTGCAGGGCGAAAGACGATTTGCCGGAAATCAAAAGCAAGCGGCCACCAGTCTCATCAGTCGATAACTCGACCTGCGCGCCATCTGGCAATTTGCGGACGATATCGTAAAGCATGTGGGCTGGCGCCGTAATCGCACCGGCTTGCGCAACATCAGCTTCGACGCGCTCGCGCATTTCAATTTCTAAATCGGTTGCCGTCAGGCCGAGAGACCCATTGTCTGCCTCAAGCAGCACATTGGACAAAATCGGGATTGTATTGCGACGCTCCACGACACTTTGGACATGATTGAGAGCTTTCAGCAAAGCACTGCGTTCAATTGTTGTTTTCATGCGACCCTCACTCGGCTGGACAAGCGGTTCTAGTGAACCACTCTAGGATAATAAATTTCGTTTATTTGGCGCACCGCCAATGGCCGCAAGGGGCCGCGAATCACCGCGTCAAAATTCAACGAATCTCTGAGTAAACTATAGCAGAATTGCCTCGTAACGGGACTTTTTTTTGCTGAAACCTACGCCTTGCTTGGCCTAGTTTTCAAGCATCCGACGCAACAAATCAACATCTTCATCAAGCGCCGCATCTTCTTCACGCAATTGCTCGATTTTGCGCACCGCATGGATCACAGTTGTGTGGTCACGGCCACCAAATTTCCGGCCAATTTCAGGCAAAGAACGTGTCGTCAATTGCTTTGATAAATACATCGCAATTTGCCGTGGGCGCGCTACTGAGCGGGCCCGACGGGCTGACAGCATATCGCCCATTCGGACGTTGAAATATTCCGCCACACGACGTTGAATCTCGTCAATGGTGACGCGGCGCTCGGATGCCCGCAACAAATCGCGTAGCACGTCTTGCGCCATTTCCAAGGAAATCGGCCGACCGACGAAAGATGCATAAGCAACAACCCGATTAAGCGCGCCTTCAAGTTCACGAATATTGCTGACAATACGCTGAGCCAAAAACTCCAAAACCGGTTGCGGAATGGAAGCGTTCTCTGCGCGGGCTGACAGCGTGTCGGCTTTCGACTGCAAAATGCCCAAGCGCAATTCATAATCGGTTGGATGAATATCGGCCACCAGACCCCAGCCAAGGCGCGAGCGAATGCGCTCTTCAATGCCCTCAAGGTCGCTCGGCGACCGGTCGGCTGACACAATCACCTGACGATTATGGTCAATTAATGCATTGAAAGTATGGAAGAATTCCTCTTGCGTGGAGTCCTTGCCAGCGATGAATTGAATGTCGTCGATCATCAGCACGTCAACTTCACGGAATTGTTGTTTGAAGGCCATTGTGTCTTTGAAACGCAGCGCCCGAATGAACTGATACATGAATTTTTCAGCTGATAAATAAAGCACCGTGCGTGACGGGTCTTGGCGGCGAATTTCCCAGGCAATCGCGTGCATCAAATGGGTTTTACCAAGGCCAACGCCACCATATAGAAACAGCGGGTTAAAGGCCACTGAGTCAGAGCGGGTCAAGCGTTGTGCCGCCGCATGGGCCAGTTCATTAGACTTGCCAACGACAAAATTATCAAAGGTGAAGCGCGGATCAAGCGGTGCGCCGACCTCATCGCGTAAAGGCTGTGCCTCGGCAACTGGCGCGACTGGTGTCCGCGCCGCTGTGACCGCTAAGCTTGGTGGCATCATGCGGCTTGGCATGGCCTTTTGTTCGCGCGGCGCTGGTTTTTCTTGCGATGGCGCCCATTCGGTTTTCATCTCAATATCAATCCGCTTCACGCTCTCGTCTTCCGCCTGCCAATGCTGGCGAATGCGCGCCAAATAATGCGCTTCAATCCAACTGCGGACGAAACCGGTTGGCACACGCAAGGTCACGCGGCCGCGTTGGGCGCCTGAGACCTCAAGTAATTTGAACCAGCTATTGAATGTCGCTTCGCCGAGCTCAGCACGCAAACGCGAGCGAACGCGGTTCCATTGTTCGTGTAGTTCTGATGATGCGGCGTTGCTTTCAAGAGTTTGAGTTGAGGCGGTCAGCTGCGCTGAAGAGGAATCTGCCCCTTTTTTGTCTTCCCCCGGAAGAACCTTACCATCGCGCTCGCTCATGCCTGTCATCCCTACTCTACTTTACGCGGCGCACCGGTGCGCACATGCGCATGGCGGCCTCAGCCATTTATTTTTTTAAGATCCCGCTGTTCAAACCCCAACCGAGAACCGGTCTTGGATAAACTTGCTCACTTATTTTCTCCGAGCACCCCCAATTCCAAAACAAATGTGGTTTTGGAACAAGCCCAGTAAGCGATCTGATCTCCTCCGAAGTCTAGTCGATTGTTTTACAATGCATTTTTTTTGAAAGCAATTTTTGCCGCAAAAAACGTGCTGATAAACCGACTCCTTGACTAAAATTGACGATACAAACTAGCTGCCGATGGCGCAACGGGAAGGAAACAAGAACAGCAAAAAAAATTCACAAAGTTGTCATATTTTTTGTGGCGCCCATTTTGATCTTCGATATTCGGGCAAATAAAAAGGGCGCCCGCGAACGGACGCCCTATTTTTTACTTTGTGACAGAGGATTAACCGACCGTCGAAACGCGCTTTGCGAGACGCGACACTTTGCGCGATGCAGCGCGCTTGTGGACCAAACCTTTTTGACCCGCTTTGGCAATCAATGGCTGTGCCAAACGCAGGGCTTCTTGGGCTGCGTCTTTATCGCCACTGGCAATTGCTTCTTCAACCGAACGAATAGAAGAGCGCATACGTGAGCGCTTATCGCGATTGAGCGCCGTGCGACGGGCAATTTTACGAACCATTTTTTTGGCGGAACTTGTGTTAGCCATAATATCTTTCCTGTTTCTTTAGAAACTCATCTGTTTGGCCCGCGATTTATGCAAAGCCTATAATCTGGGCGTTATAAGGTGCCGGATGGCACAGGTCAACCGCCTATTTATTGGTAAATTTCGGCGCCCGTTTTTCAATAAAGGCCTGCATGCCTTCGGTCTGGTCGTCAAAGGCAAACAGCGAGTGGAAAACCTTGCGCTCAAAATGCACGCCCTCGCGCAATGTCGTCTCATAAGCGACATTCACACAGTCTTTGGCAATCAAAACAGAGGGGCGTGATTTCTCGGCAATCTTCTCAGCCACGCTTATCGCCTCGGTCAATAAATCATCAGCTGGCACAATGCGGCTGACCAGCCCCGTGCGCTCGGCTTCTTCGGCATCCATCATGCGACCGGTGAGGCACATTTCCATGGCTTTGGATTTACCAACAAAACGGGTCAAGCGTTGCGTGCCGCCAGCGCCAGGAATAACCCCAAGGTTGATTTCCGGCTGGCCGAATTTGGCCGTATCAGCGGCAATAATGAAATCGCACATCATCGCCAACTCGCAGCCACCGCCCAGCGCATAGCCAGCCACCGCAGCAATAATCGGTTTGCGGGCTCGCGCGGCGGCTTCCCAATTGGCTGAAATAAAATCCGCGTTCAGCGCATCGGCATAGGTCTTGCCGGACATTTCTTTAATATCAGCACCAGCGGCGAACGCTTTGGCAGAGCCGGTCAACACCATGCAGCCGACCTCATCATCGGCTTCAAAACCTTGAATGGCGTGCGTGACCTCATCCATCAGCGCGCCACAAAGGGCGTTTAAGGCTTGCGGGCGGTGCAGGGTAATAAGGCCAACCGCGCCGCGTTTCTCAGAAAGAATATTTTCATATTTCATCAGTGTGTCCCCAATTTAAAACCAGTTAAACAAAACAAAGCAGAGCCGCGCTAGGGCGTCGGGGTGAGGTTAAAAACCACCGTCTCTGCGGTAAACGATATTTGCAACATTTCGCTTTCGCGCTGGAAAGTCAAGTGATCGTCAGCCTTTGAGGTGACCTCTTGCCAACCCAAATTTGGTAAATTCGAGCGATAGAATTGTTTCACCGCCGCTGGCTTGGAAAACCAGCTGTTATAGGTGGCGCTCATTTGGATGATGCGCCCCTGCGGCTTATCGAAAACCAACACTTCATCGACGTTTTCATTCAATTGCGCGGCCAAGGGAATATCTGGCGCGGCCGACAAATAATTGTCTTCAGCCATAGCTGGTGGTGGTGCCAAAAGCGCAGTCGCAAAAGCCAACATCAGGGCAAAAGCAAAGCGGGAGAGGACAGTCATTTGGTTCATTTCAATCATCTTTGGTAGATCATCTTTGACAAGCGGAACAGAAAAAGCTCGATCGCCCCGACTGCACAATGCGCTTCACGCTAGCATGGCAGCCAGCCGCCGAACAAGCTTCATTCTCCCGATCATAGACCCGAAACTGGTGCTGGAAATACCCCAGCTCGCCATCGCTGGCCGCAAAATCGCGCAAGGTAGAGCCGCCAGCGTCAATCGCCGCCTGCAAAACCTGACGCACCGCCGGTACCAGACGCTCAAACCGCGCCATGCCGATGTTGCAGGCCAAGCGCTTGGGGCTGATGCCCGACATGAATAAAGCCTCGCAAACGTATATATTGCCAAGTCCCGACACCACGCGCTGATCAAGCAGAACATTTTTAATCGGGCTTTTGCGCTGGTGACAGGCCGCCACCATATGCGCCGCATGAAAGTCATTGCTCAAGGGCTCGGGCCCGAGATGCGCCAAAAACGGCGACTTGTCAGGCCCACCGTCGACCAAATCCATAAACCCAAAACGCCGCGGGTCGGCATAGGTCAGCACACTGCCATTGTCGAGGGTAAGGCGCACATGCACGTGTTTCTCCGCCGTCTGCTGAGATACATCATGGGCATATTGGCCCGGCTCCAGTGCCATCCCGTCGTTTTGATACAGCCGATAGCGACCGGTCATGCCCAAATGGCTGAGCCAATAAAAATCGGTGTTATTGGGTTTTTGCAAACTGGCCAATAGATATTTCGCGCGGCGGTTGAAACCCGTAATGCGCGCACCTTGCAACCGATCGGCAAAGTCCGGCGGAAACGGGAACCTTAAGTCTTTGCGGTTTAACTGGACTCGGGTGATTTCGCGCCCCTGGAGATGAGGGGCTAATCCGCGACGCACTGTTTCAACTTCTGGTAACTCTGGCATGGCGCATCATACCGCAATGGCGGCAAAATGACAGCCTCGACATAGAGCCCCAACGGGCCAGCCCGACAGGCAGATTCACCATCAGCAAAGACTTAAGCCAAGACTGGCAATAGTGGGCGCTTTCGGCTATCGTCGCCTCGTAATTTGGGAAGAGGCTATGGAACCGTCACAGAACACCACCAGCTTTGGCTTTCAAACCGTCAATGAAGAAGACAAGCAAGGGCTTGTGCGCGGCGTGTTCGACGCTGTCGCCGATAAGTATGACATCATGAATGACCTGATGTCGGCTGGTTTGCATCGCCTGTGGAAACAGCGGCTGGTCGATAGCCTGCATATCCGCCCGCATGCGGATGGGGTTTTGCGGCTGATTGATATGGCTGGCGGCACCGGTGATATTGCCTTTCGGGCCTGTCAGCGGGCCGATAAGCTCAGCTCACAAATCAGCGTGCAAGTGGTTGATGCCAATGAGCAAATGGTTGGCGTCGGCGCCAAACGCGGACGCGACAATGGTTTTGGCCAGGTTGATTTTATCACCGGTACGGCCGAGGCTCTGCCAGTGGCTGACCAGAGCGCCGACTATGTGACCATCGCCTTTGGCATTCGCAATGTAACCCATCGCGACCGTGCCTTGGCGGAGGCCTATCGGGTTTTGAAACCGGGCGGGCGTTTTGTCTGTCTGGAATTTTCACACATGCCGCTGAAGTTGGCGCAGAAATTCTATGACGCCTATTCCTTCAACGTCATTCCGCCAATGGGCAAAGCGATTACCGGCGATGCGTCGGCCTATCAATATCTCATCGAGTCCATTCGACAGTTTCCCAAAGCTGAAGCATTTATGGAAGAAGTGGCGGCGGCAGGTTTCGCGCGTTGCCAATTCCAGCGCCTGAATGGTGGCATTGCGGCGCTGCATTCGGGCTGGCGGATTTAGGCAATGTTTGTGTTCCGACTGATTAAATTATTGCGCATGATGCGGCTTTTGCTGGCGCAAGAGGCGCTTTTGCCGGACGGTTTCCACCGCCAAGCGCCGCTATCTGTGAGAATTTTCCGCCGTCTGTTCACCTTTGGCGCGCGCCGCTTCAAAGACCAAGAGGGTAAGCATGAATTGGCTGATTTTATTCGTCGCCTAGGGCCTAGCTATATCAAATTAGGGCAGTTTTTGGCGACGCGACCGGATGTGATTGGCGACGCCATGGCTGCCGACCTTGGACATTTGCAAGACCGATTGCCGCCTTTTGCCGCTGAGCTGGTGGACAAGATTTTAGTCGATGAGTTGGGTGATTATAGCCAGCATATGAGCAAGCCGGGGCCGGCGCTGGCGGCCGCCTCCATCGCCCAAGTGCACCAAGCACATCGGCCAGATAAGGCCGATGAAAAACTGGCGGTTAAAATATTGCGGCCAAATATTGAAATCACTTTGGCCCGCGAGCTGGCAGTGTTTTTGGCGCTGGCCAAATGCGTCGAATGGCTGATGCCAAGCGTGCGCCGCCTGCGGCCAGTGGCAGCACTGGAATTGCTGTCGCGCTCGATTCAGGGTGAAACCGATTTGCGCATGGAAGCCGCCGCGCTGTCTGAAATGGCAGCCAATACGCAAAATGATAAACACTTCACCGTGCCCGCCGTGGTCTGGGAAGCCAGCACCCGCCGCGTACTTACCATGCAATGGATTGATGGCACCAGCGCCGCCGACATTGCCGGCCTGCGCGCCGCCGGACATGATTTACCGGCTTTGGGCACGCGGCTTATTCAGAGCTTTTTAACGCTGGCCCTGCGTGACGGGTTTTTCCATGCCGATATGCATCAGGGCAATCTTCTGATTAAAGCCGATGGCACAATCGTCGGTATTGATCTGGGCATTACTGGTCGGCTTGATAGCGCGTCGCGGCGTTTTCTGGCAGAAATTTTACACGGTTTCATCACCCGCGATTATTACAAAGTGGCGGCCGTGCATCTTGAAGCCGGTTATGTGCCAGCGCATCACAATGTTGACGAGTTCGCCCAAGCCCTGCGCTCAATTGGCGAACCCATTCGCGATCAAGACGCCGATAATATTTCCATGGCCCGCCTGCTGACGCAATTATTCGAGGTCACGGAACAGTTTCAAATGGAAACCCAAACGCAGTTAATCCTGCTGCAAAAAACCATGGTCACGGTCGAGGGGGTGGCGCGCGGCCTTGACCCGAAATTGAATATTTGGAACGCGGCTGAGCCGATTGTCAGCGATTGGTTGAAAAACCAACTCGGGCCGCAAGCGATTTTGCGCGATATAAATGACAATGCCGGACGGACGCTGCGCGCCTTGCGCCGCTTGCCCGATACATTGGCACAAGCCGAACGTGGCGCCGCCGCCTTGCAAGCCATGGCGGAGCAAGGTGCCAGCCGAGGCCAGCGAGCAAAAACCGGCCGCCTCACCAAAATCGTCAGCTGGTCAGCCTTGGCACTGGCCGCCGCCGCGACGGTCTTAAGTCTAGTATAAAACTGTAAATTATTTTTTTTACATAGCTTTGTGGTAAATAGGGCAAAAGCCGGTTATAGTGCTGGAAACCAGGTGAGATGATGGATCAAAAACGCGTTCTTCTTATAATTGGGGGCGGCATTGCGGCCTATAAAGCGCCCGAGTTGGTGCGCCAACTGAAGGCGCAGGGCTTGGCAACGCGCTGTTTGTTGACGGCCGCAGCCGAGCAATTTGTGTCGCCGCTGTCGCTGGCCAGCGTATCGGGCGACAAGGTTTACGAAAATCTGTTTGACCTGACCGATGAAGCGGAAATGGGGCATATCCAATTATCGCGCGATGCCGATATTATTCTGGTGGCGCCCGCGACTGCCGATTTGATTGCCAAAATGGCGCAAGGCTTGGCCAATGATTTGGCCAGCACGGCGCTTTTGGCGACCGATAAGCCGGTGATGATTGCCCCAGCGATGAATGTGCGCATGTGGGAACACGCCGCCACGCAAAGAAATCTGGCGCAATTGACCGACGACGGCATTGGCATCATCGGCCCCGATGAAGGCGATATGGCGTGCGGCGAATTTGGTTTGGGGCGGATGAGCGAACCGGCCGAGATTGCCCAAGCGGTTCATGCCATGGTGGCGCAAACCCCAGCCCGTGACACGCCATTAACGACGGCTAAACCTCTGGCCGGTCGCAAAATATTGGTCACCGCCGGGCCGACATATGAGCCGATTGATCCGGTGCGTTACATCGCCAATCGCTCATCCGGCAAACAGGGCTATGCGCTGGCCGAGGCGTTGGCGCATTTAGGCGCGGATGTGCATTTGGTCAGTGGGCCAACGGCGCTCAATGACCCGAAAAATGTCACCATTAAGCGGGTTGAAACGGCGCGGCAAATGCTCGACGCCTGCACAGCTTGCCTGCCGGTCGACGCAGCAATTATGGCCGCCGCCGTTGCCGATTGGCGTCCAGCCGAAGCACAAGAAGCAAAAATTAAGAAAACCAAATCGGGCTTGGATGACCTGAAACTGGTCGAAAACCCCGATATTTTAGCGACATTGTCGGCCGAAGACAGACAACGCCCGCAATTGGTCGTCGGCTTTGCGGCGGAGACCAATGATATTGCGACTTATGCGCGTGAAAAACTGGCGCGCAAAAAATGTGACTGGATTGTCGCCAATGACGTTAGTCAAAACAGCGGCATTGCCGGTGGGGTGATGGGCGGCGACGATAATCAGGTTCACATTTTGACGGCCACCCAAACCCTGCAATGGGAGGCGATGTCAAAAATCGCCGTGGCGGCAAAACTGGCCGCCCATATTGCTGATTATTTCGCAGCCACTAAGGAGCACAAGGGATGACTGGCCCATTGATTGAAATCAAAAGATTGCCGCATGGTGAAGGTCTGCAATTGCCGGCTTATGAAACCGCCGAAGCGGCCGGTATGGATTTGCGCGCCGCGCTGGCGGCCGACGAAACCGTAACCCTCAAGCCGGGCCAACGGGTGTTGGTGCCAACCGGACTGAGCATGGCCATGCCAGCCGGTTATGAGGCGCAAATTCGCCCGCGTTCGGGACTGGCGGCGAAAAATGGTATTACCGTCTTGAACACGCCGGGGACCATTGACAGTGATTATCGTGGCGAGCTGAAAATCATTCTTATCAATCTCGGTGACGAGGATTTCGACATCACCCGCGACATGCGGATTGCGCAAATGATTATCGCCCCCGTGGTGCAGGCGCAACTGCAAGAAACCGACACCTTATCCGACACGGTGCGCGGGGCCGGTGGCTTTGGCTCAACCGGCACGGATGCCAAAGGGGCCGCAAAATGATGAATCTGTCGCGCAAAGCCTTATTGGCGCTCGAAGCGGTACTTGATGTTGCCATTCATGCGCGCCCCGATCCGGTGCAAGCGCGGGAAATAACCGCCCGCCAAGGGGTGCCGCAACGTTATTTGGAGCAAGTCATGCAAGCCTTGGTGCGGACCAATATTCTACGCGGCGTGCGCGGCCCGCGTGGCGGCTATCGTCTGGCGCGTGAACGCCGCCGCATCAGCGTGCGCGATATTATTGCTGTCATTAATGATTTGGAAGAACAAGAAAATGAGCCGATATCGCATTCCGATCTTGGCAAGAGCGTTATTCAGCCGTTGTGCGCGCGATTGCACACCGCCATTGAAAAGGAAATCGGCGATTTGACCATTGCGGATTTATGCGATGATGCGCAACGCAGAGGTCAAGATATGTCGCCGGTACAGAACTCAGACTTTACAATATAGGAAGCAAACGATGAAAACTGAAAATCCCGAAGGAACGAAAGCTGGTCGCGGCCGGATTTATAACTCAATCACCGAAACCATTGGCAATACGCCGATTGTGCGCCTCGATCGTATGATGCGTGAACATGGGGCTCAAGCCACTATTCTCGCCAAGCTGGAATTTTTCAATCCCATTGCCAGCGTCAAAGACCGCATTGGTGTGGCGATGATTGAAGCGCTGGAAGCGCAGGGCAAATTGTCAGCCGATAGTGTGATTGTTGAACCGACATCAGGCAATACAGGCATTGCGCTGGCGTTTGCTTGCGCCGCTAAGGGCTATCGTTTGATTTTGTGCATGCCGGAAAGCATGTCGATTGAACGCCGCAAAATGCTTCTGCTGTTGGGCGCCGAACTGGAATTGACCCCTGCTGACAAGGGCATGAAAGGGGCGATTGGGCGCGCCGAAGAAATGCTGGCGCAAAACCCCAATTGGGTAATGCCACAGCAGTTTAACAATCCGGCCAATCCTGAAATCCACCGCCGCACCACAGCGGAAGAAATTTGGAACGACACAGATGGCGAAGTCGATGTGATTGTTTCCGGCGTTGGCACAGGTGGCACGTTCACCGGCATTGGCAGCGTTTTGAAAGCCCGTAAGCCGGGCCTGAAGATGATTGCGGTTGAGCCGGAAGACAGCCCTATTTTGTCTGGTGGCGCTCCCGGCCCGCATAAAATTCAGGGCATTGGCGCGGGCTTTGTGCCGGGCAATATGGAAAAAGATTTGATCGATGAAATCATCACCATTGGCAATGAAACGGCATTTGAAACCGCCCGCCTCTTGGCTCGCACGGAAGGCATTCCCGGCGGCATTAGTTCTGGCGCCGCTGTTGCCGCCGCTTTAGAGCTGGCCAGTCGGGCTGATATGCAAGGCAAGAATATTGTGATTATTCTGCCGAGCTTCGCCGAACGCTATTTGTCGACGGCACTGTTCGAAGGCCTATAGTCGCCAAATGGGTCTCGATGATCGGCAAATCGAACGCTATCAACGCCATCTTTTATTGAAAGAAATTGGCGGCCCCGGGCAGCAAAAACTGTCAGATGCCAAAGTCTTATTGATTGGTGTCGGTGGGCTTGGCCATCCGGTGGCGCAATATTTAGTGGCTGCCGGCATTGGCACTTTGGGGCTGGTTGATGATGATGTGGTCAGCCTGTCCAATTTGCAGCGCCAGACACTTTTCAGCGAAACCGATATTGGCCATAGCAAAGTGGCGGTCGCGACAAAGGCGCTGAACCGGCTCAATCCACATGTCAATATTGTGGCGCATGAGCGGCGGGTGGATGCCGATAATATTGCCGGACTCATCGCCGATTACAATGTAGTGGTCGACGGCAGTGACAATTTCGCCACCCGCTTTATCATCAATGACGCGTGCTATGAGCACCGCAAAATTCTTATTTCCGGCGCCGTTGGGCGTTTCGACGGGCAGGTGAGTTGCTTCAAGGCGTGGCTGAGCGACGCCGAGGGCACGCCCTTGCCATGCTATCGCTCTTTGGTGCCAGAGGCGCCGGAGACACAAGAAGACTGCGCCACCACTGGCATTATCGGCGCCCTGACCGGCGTCATCGGCAGTTTGATGGCGGTAGAGGTGATTAAGGAAATCACCGGTGCCGGCGATAGTATGGCCGGTCGTTTGCTGATTTATGATGGCTTGAGCGGCGCCATGCGCACCGTCAAACTAAACTGGGATCCCAAAAATCCGAACAATGGCAAGCAGGATTAGAAATCGGCGGCGCTTGGCAAGACCCGATCGGGCGGGCGGTGACCGTCGGCCCACGAACGAATATTAATAATCACTTTCTCGCCCATGCCTTGTCGCCCTTCCATGGTCGCTGAAGACATATGCGGCAGTAAAATCACATTATCAAAAGCGCGCAATCGCGGGTTAATCGCCGGTTCGCGCTCAAAGACATCAAGCGCCGCGCCGCCAATCTCTCCGGCGGCTAGGCGGTCAGCCAAGGCATTTTCGTCAATGACCTCACCGCGACTGGTGTTGACCACCATGGCGTGCGGCTGCAAAAGGGCGAGACGGCGGGCCGAAAGCAAATGATAAGTAGCCGGCGTATGGGGACAATTGACCGAGATAATATCAACCTCGCGCAACATCCGATCGAGCGTGTCGATATAGGTCGCATTGCATTGGCTCTCAATGTCACAATGCAGCTGATTGCGATTGTGATAGAAAATTTTCAGACCGAAAGCGGTGGCGCGACGGGCAATGGCCTGACCAATACGGCCCATGCCGATAATGCCGAGTTTCTTGCCGGCCAAACGGCGCCCCAGCATCCAGTTTGGTGACCAACCCGTGAAGGCGCCCTCTTGGTGCATAATCCGGTCACCCTCAACCAGACGGCGCGGCAAGGCCAATATCAACGCCATCGCCATATCTGCCGTGTCATCGGTTAACACGCTAGGCGTGTTGCTGACGATAATGCCGCGCTCGTGAGCGGCATCAATATCAATATTATCTGTGCCATTGCCAAAATTGGCGATGAGCTTTAAGCGCGGGCCGGCATTCTCAATCAGCGCGCGGTCAATGCGGTCGGTGACAGTCGGCACCAAAACATCGTGATCGGCCATCAGCGCCGCCAAACCTGCACGGTCGAGGGCCTTATCGTCGTGGTTATAAGTCACGTCGAAAAGCTCCGACATGCGGCTTTCAATCTCTCGCGGCAAACGGCGCGTAACGCCAACGCGTGTATGTGAGTGAGGCATGGTTCATCCTAAGAAATACAACTCAGATTACCAGATTACAACGATGGCGCAAAGCGTCTGCTTGCTGTGTGGGGCGCAAATTTGTATCACTGAGGCATGGTTGTTTTATTGATTCGACGCCTCGCTGAAAAATCGCTTTTGCGGTCGATGCTGAGCTTGGGTTTGTGCCTGATGCTGGCGACCATTGCCCTATCGAGCGGGGCCTTGGCGGAACAGCGCACACGCGGCAAAAGCGGCTTGTTTTTGCCGCGGTTTGTGGCGACCAGCGAAGCCAAGGCTAATGTGCGTCGCGGGCCGGGCGCCGAATATCCTCTGCTGTGGCAGTATCAAGGGCTCGGCATTCCGCTGGAGATTGTCGCCGAATATGGCAATTGGCGGCAAATCCGCGACCATGAAGGCGACGAGGGGTGGATGCATATGCGCCTGTTGCGCAGCACCCATCGGGTGATTGTGCAAAGCGGGCCGCATGCCATTGCCCTGAAAGCGCGCCCAGACACAGGTGCCAGCACCCGCGCCTATATTGGCGATGGCGCTTTGGGCAAAGTCACGCAATGCAGCCAAGGCTGGTGCGAGATTGCCATAGGCGACTATGACGGATGGCTACCCAGAAACAAATTATGGGGCCTGCACGCCTCTGACTTCACAGAAGACTAGAGAAGCTGAGAGGCGCCGAAAATTAAGCGTCGAAATCAGCCGCCAGTGAGGCTTTGGTCTCGGCACTTAGGGCACTCATATGCGGATAGTTTTCATGGCCAATGCCCAAAATCACCCGTGTATCGTCGGCGCCAAATTTGGCAATCAGCGCATCTGGGAAACGGAAATGCAGGAAGTGAACCGATGAGGTTTTGCCATCCGCCGCCGTGCGCTCGACTTCTTGCTCAGGCTCGGCAAACACTTTCTCGCCATCAACTTCAATATAGGCGGTCAGCTCAACGTCTGTGAGACTGCGCAGCACTTTGCCGCGACGCACTTCATCATTGATTTCGAACATCAACGTGGCGGTCAATTCATTGCCTTGCGGGATCATCGGATTATAGGCCTCAAGCTCATCAATCAATTGCTCGTCGCCGCCCTTTTCAATGTACAGCATTTCTTGAATTTGCTGTTTCATGGTGGCGTAATTCTCAAAATAGAAGGTGGCATCTGGGCCGATTTCGATGCGCCGCGGTTTTTTGACCTGCACAATGTCGCGACGCAATTGATCGCGCACCGGCAGATATTCTTCGAGTGTCAAAATGTCGTTTTTGGTGAGGGTTTTGGGAGTTGTCATGTTGTGTCCTTACTAAACCAGCTGATAAGCGCTGGCAAAAACTTCAATAGGATGTTTGGCTTCTGGTGGCGTGTTTTCATTTATATCTTCGACCAGTTGCACCAAATGTTTGGCCGCCAGAGGGCAATCTGAACAGACCGTGTCAGGCTCTGCCTTAGCGACATTACGGGCCGCCGGCTTGCCAATTTTCACCGCCAAAGGACGGGTTTCTTTCATCACGCCAAATGTGCCGCCATGGCCCGAGCAACGCTCAATAATGCTGACTTCCGCTTGCGGAATGAAGCGCAGCATTTCAGCCGATTTTGGCCCAACATTTTGCGCCCGTGCGTGACAGGCCAAATGCATGGCAATTTTCTCTGTGCCGCCATTTAGAGGCATCAGGCCATCAGCCAAGCCTTCTTTATTGGCAATGGAGACGACATATTCCGAAATGTCTTTGGTCGCCGCGCTCAGAGCTTTGACGTCTTCATTGTCCGGCACAATCAATGGCCATTCAAATTTGAACATCAAACCGCAACTGGCGGTCAGGGTGATGATATCTTTTCCGGCATCCACCAGCGGACGCAGGGCAGCGGCGATTTTGACCGCTTGTTCGGCGACTTTCGCCAGATTGCCTTGCTCAAGATATGGCATGCCGCAACAGCCGGGATATTCAGTGGTCACATTGACCCCCAAATGGGCCAACACTTTGGCGGCCGCTTCACCGACTTGTGGGTTGTTGTAATTGACCGAACATGTGGCGAATAAGACGGCCTCGCGGCCTTTGGCTGGGCCGTTTGGGTTGGCGTCATACGCCCCTTGCGCAACCGCTTCTGCGGCTCTTTTCAAGAATGTTTTGCCGGCGAATTTTGGTAGCTCGGCTTGTTTGTCAATACCGGTGACGGCTTGCATGACCGGGCGGGTCAGCGCATTGCCTTTTTTCGATCCCCAATTGGCCAAAGGTGCAACCGGCGCCAACATGGTGCCATTGCGATCCATTTGTGCCAGTTGATTTTGCACGAAAGGCACTTTGCCGGTTTCTTTTAATTCGACGGCGCGGTAGCGCAGCATCAAATGCGGGAAATCGAGGTTGAACTCATGCGGCGGCACATATGGGCATTTGGTCATGAAGCACATATCACACATGGTGCAGGCATCAATGACTGGTGGAAAATCTTTGCTGTCGACACTATCCAATTCGCCGCTTTCGCTGTCATCAATCAAGTCGAAAAGGCGCGGGAAACTATCGCATAGGTTAAAGCACCGGCGGCAGCCGTGACAAATGTCAAATTGGCGACGCAGCTCATCATCGAGCGCGGCGCGGTCATAAAATTCTTCGCTATGCCAATCAATTGGATGGCGTGTTGGTGCGTCGAGGCTGCCTTCTTTCATCGGTCTATCCTATTCGGTAAAAAGTCAAAGAAAATCCCGACCTCCAAACGAAGGCCGGGACTTAGCTTTATTAGTCCATTGAATCCAAAGCTTTTTGGAAGCGACCAGCGTGTGACTTTTCAGCCTTCGCAAGGGTCTCAAACCAATCAGCAATTTCATCAAAGCCTTCTTCGCGAGCGGTGCGCGCCATACCTGGATACATATCGGTATATTCGTGCGTTTCGCCAGCAATCGCGGCTTTCAGATTGTTTTCAGTTGAACCGATTGGCTCACCTGTTGCTGGATCACCAACTTCTTCCATGAATTCCAAATGACCATGGGCGTGACCTGTTTCGCCTTCCGCAGTTGAGCGGAAAACAGTGGCAACATCATTGTAGCCCTCAATATCGGCTTTTTGCGCGAAATAGAGGTAACGACGGTTTGCTTGGCTTTCGCCAGCAAAAGCAGCCTTGAGATTCTCTAGGGTTTTTGATTGTGCGAGTGACATGAGCGTCTCCCAGTTTAAGAGTTATAGAATAATCGAAAGGCAACATGCCTTCGATTGTGAGATAGGGCAACGACCCTAACTATCAAGGAAGATAGGTAGCGACAGACAGGAAGTCAAGGTGTTTTAGAATTATTCTAAATAAATTATTTGTGGCGCAGGCGGATGATCACATCAACACCCACTGGCTCAAAACCAGTCGGGGTTTGCGGCAAATCACCAATGGCAATATCTTGATTGTCTATATCGATTAACCGGCTCTCATTTTCGACATAAAAATGATGGTGGTCGCTCAAATTCGTGTCGAAATAGCTGCGGCCTTGCTCGACAATCACTTCACGCAGCAGACCCGCCTCGTGAAACTGGTTCAGCGTGTTGTAAATCGTTGCTTGCGACACGGCCAAACCATTGGTTCGCGCCTCGGCGTGCAAAATCTCAGCCGTGACATGGCGATTGCCGCCAGAGAACAGCAAATCAGCCAAAGCCAGACGCTGTTTGGTCGTGCGCAGGCCAGCGGTGCGCAATTTGCCGCTGAGGTCACGCATGGTGCTATCCGAAAGATTTGAGTCACGCATATCGACACACTTAGTGTTAGTTAAAATCATTCCAATAAATAAGTGTCTGACCGCGCCCTGTCAAGCGTCGAATATGCTTGGGCTGGTTTCGGCGGCATGTTAGCTTGTGCGGGACGCGAATAGAGAGGGAGTGGAGTTCATGTCTGGTAAAAATTCTTATGGTTACGACGACCTCATCGCTTGTGCCAATGGTGACATGTTTGGCGTCGGCAATGCCCGTCTGCCAGCCCCCCCCATGCTCATGTTTGATCGCATCACAAAAATCACCGACAATGGTGGTGCCTTCGACAAGGGTGAGATTATTGCTGAACTAGATGTGAAGCCAGATCTATGGTTCTTTGACTGCCATTTCCGCGAAGACCCGGTGATGCCCGGCTGCCTCGGCCTCGACGCCATGTGGCAGTTAATCGGCTTTTACCTTGGCTGGCGCGGCAATCCTGGTAAAGGACGCGCCTTGGGGGCCGGACAAGTTAAATTTACCGGCCAAGTGATGCCTGATGTGAAATTGGTGCGCTATGAAATCGACATTAAACGGATGATGACCGGCCGTCTAACCATGGGCATTGGCCACGCACGTCTGTTTGCTGAAGATCAGTTAATTTATACGGCCGAAGATTTACGCGTCGGCCTATTCAAACCAGAGC
>ERZ887849.176-NODE-176-length-68467-cov-9.139829_pt1 | contig 68467 bp, 69 predicted proteins | sample MGYA00521267_ERZ887849 | MGnify/ENA primary metagenome ERZ887849 (study PRJEB32303, sample SAMEA104408601) | aquatic metagenome | biome: Brackish water; feature: Pelagic; material: water | place: Baltic Sea | collected 2014-06-06T16:11:00 | depth 2,863 m ...
CGATAAAGTCGCTTGAGAAGAACTAAACAGTCTCCGGTAAAACCAGGGCGGTTCAGATCGTAGCTGACCATCTCGACCTTCATCTTGCGCCGCTTGCCACGCAGGTTGAACGCCATACGCCAGCCCATGCCCGGCCCCGGCTCGCTCAGCTTGTCCGTGCGCTCCACTTCGGCCCCACGCCGCAAGGCCCGGCGCTCGAGCGCCTCGAAATCGGACACACGGCCAAACACGAACTCCATCGGAGCTTCAATATCTTCACGGGCGGAAAAGTTCATTGCTCGGCCTCTTTATGTGCTCTTTGAATGCATTGTCGCCTCAATCCAGCGTTCCCGCAAGCCAGTTGCGCAGCAAAAAATGCGCAATGGCACCTTCGCGGGCCGGGGCAATCGCAGGATTCTCTCCGGCAAAGGCATCGAGCATCTCTTCGCGTGTGACCCACATGGCGGCCTCGATCTCGGCCGGGTCGATTGTGATCTCGGCACTCACCGCATCGCCCGCACAGCCCAGCATGAGCGATGCGGGAAACGGCCAAGGCTGGCTTGCGAGATAGCGCACGTCACCCACGCGGATACCCGCCTCCTCATAAACCTCGCGGCGCACAGCCGCCTCGATCGTCTCGCCCGGCTCCACAAACCCCGCGAGCAGGGAAAACATCCGATCGGGCCAGCCCGGCGAGCGCCCCATCAGCACCGAATTGCCCCGTGTGATCAGCATGATCACGACAGGATCGGTCCGCGGGAAATGATGCCCGCCGCAAGTGCCACAAGTGCGCTGCCAGCCATCCATCGTCACTTCGCTGGACGCACCGCACCGCGCACAAAACCCGTGAATCGAGTGCCATGCAAAAAGCGCACGTGCCGTGGCCGCCAGTTCTGCATCGCGCGGACTGAGACCCACCATCACGCGGCGAAGCTCCGCAAAGACAGCATCGGGGGCGGCGGGATGCACCTGCTCGGTCGGATCAGCGAATTGTGCGAGAGCCGCCTCGTCCACGCCCTCAGGGTTCCATAGGGTCATCTCACGGGCATAGATTAACCCGCCATCGTCCTCTCGGCCCAGCAGGATCGGGACACCGTTGGCATCGCCAAAAATTGCATGATCCATCGGAAGCCGCAGAACGGCGCTCAAATCGGCCGTGACCAATGGTTTGCCACGCCAAAACGCAATCGCTTGCCCGCCTTGGGGATGCCCCTTGCCGCGCAGTTCAGCCGCCCGGTCCAGTGCAGAGCCACCAAAGGTCACCGTTTCCGCTAATTTCATATCCTGCCCCTCGGCTTTTCAGCCCGGGTGCCAGAAGCACAGCCCAGCTTCAAGCGTGCGCTGAGACAACTTCGAAAAGAAAATTCGATCATTCTACCTAGAGGCGATTACGATTACCTGATAAAACCATAGGACGTGCCCACCAGCCACTGCACCGAAATGGACCCGCCTTGCCGACATGACCTCCGAGCGCCCCAGGACAGAGCCTGAGACCAATGCCCCGACTGTCGTGGCTCAATTGCGGCTGCTGGAGACCACCGATCTTCACGCAAACCTCATGCCGTTCGATTATTTCTCGGATGCGGATAACCAGCCCTTCGGCCTCGCCCGCACTGCCACGTTGATCCGTGCCGCACGCGCGGAGGCGCGCAACGTGATGCTGTTCGACAATGGCGATGCGCTCCAAGGCACGCCGCTGGCCGATATAACCGCCCAAGAGGGCAGCGGATGGGACGGCCCCCACCCGGTGATCAGCGCGATGAACGCGCTTGGGTATGATGCAGCCACGCTTGGCAATCATGAATTCAACTTCGGGCTGCGCTGGCTTGCGCGTGCGCTCGGGACAGCGCAGTTTCCCGTGACCTGCGCCAATATAAAACTGGGCATGGCAGAGACTGCCTTGCTCCCTCCCTATCTGCTGCTGAGGCGGCAGATTTACGATGATATGGGCGCAGCGCAAAACCTCACCGTGGGTGTGATCGGCCTAGTGCCCGCGCAAATCACCACATGGGACCAGGGCCACCTGCAAGGGCGGCTGACTTCGCTCGACATGATAGAAACCGCCCGCGATCTGGTCCCGCATCTGCAGGCAGAGGGGGCGGATATCGTTATCCTGCTGGCCCATACCGGGATCGACGCAGGCCCACCCCACCGCTTCATGGAAAACGCCGCCGTGCCGCTGGCGGCTATCCCCGGTGTCGCGGCCATCCTGACGGGGCATAGCCACTCAATCTTTCCGCACCCGGGCAAGATCTCCAATCAGCGGCACGAGGCAGACAGAGGGATCGACCATGCCGCAGGGACGCTCAGCGGCACGCCTACCGTCATGGCCGGCTCACGCGGCTCACATCTGGGCGTGGTGGACCTCACCCTGGAGCGCCGCGCAGGTGTCTGGGACGTTACCGGCCACAGATCCGAAGCGCGGCCCGTGCAGGCCACCCCGGGCACGGCCCCCACCGCGCCGGATGCCGAGATGCTACGCGCGGTGGCCCCAGCACACAAAGTGACCCGCCAATTGGTCAGCGCGCCCATTGGCCATACGCCAATCGCGCTACACAGCTATCTCGCGTTGGTGCGACCAGACCCGGCGGTGCGCCTCATCAACCGTATTCAACATCAGGTCGCGGCCCGTGCCCTGCGCGGCACAGTCGATGCGGACCTGCCGCTTTTGTCGGCCACGCCATCATTCAAAACCGGGGGACGCGGCGGCGCCGACAATTACTTCGACATCCCTGCAGGTCCCATCGCCCTGCGCCATGTAGCAAACCTCTATATCTTCCCCAACAAGCTGTGCGCACTGCGCGTCACAGGCGCGGACCTGCATGATTGGCTCGAACGCTCGGTCATTTGCTTTGCCCAGATCACGCCCGGTGCGCAGGACGCCGCTCTGCACGACCCCGATATCCCAGGGCATGATTTCGATGTAATCGAAGGTCTGACCTATGAGATCGACCTGACCCAACCCGCCCGATACGACCGGCTGGGCAAATTGCTGGGCGCAGACCACACCCGCATCCACAACCTGCTCTACAAGGGCCGCCCGCTGGATCCCAACGCGCCGTTCATCCTTGCCACCAACAGCTACCGCGCCTTCGGCGGCGGCGCCTTTCCAAAACCCGATCGCGGCGCGGTCGCCTATCAGGGCAGCACGCTCATGCGCGACGAAATCGTAAATTATCTAAGTGATTGCGGCGATCTCACGCCATTGCTTGAGGGCGCGTACGACCCGCCCACCTGGCGCTTCACCCCGCAACCCGGCACGAGTGTGCTGCATTGCACTGGCCCGGGTCTGCGCGCTTATCCGGACGATATCGCCTCGGTCGGAGGGCAGGATCTGGGCCTTTCGCCCTCGGGGTTCATAGGCCTGCGCATCCCGCTCTAGTGCCGCGCGCAGCCCTTGCCAAACGCGCCCACCCCGCCTATGTAACCCCTCGAGAGGTTGGCGCGGGCAGGCACCTCGCCAACCCGGTCAGATCCGGAAGGAAGCAGCCGTAACGAGCCCCGCTTGGGTCGTTGTCCAGCCTCTCACCTTATCGCCAGTGATGCGCCACGCCTGCTGGCAAACGCTCGCAACATATCACCGAGGCCGCTCAGGCTAGGTGCCAAGGCCCATAACCCGCTCGCCAATCTCCAGCGCAGAAGCCTCACATACATCATTGCACGATTCGTTCCGATCACGGGTTTTCCGAGCTTTTGATCCATCAGATCCCGCGTCTCGACACCGCGCAATTTCGTGCATCACAGCACTATGGCCTCCACCCCAGACCCATCTGCCCAAAGCCCCACAGCAGAGACCCCACCCGGGTCCGGCGCACGCGTGAGGGCATCTGCCAAAGTGTCACGCAAGACGGATGTCATACTGCATGTCTCGATCATATAGGCCTGATGGGCAACGCCAGAATTTGAAGGGCGCTTTTGCGCGCGTCTTGGTTTTTCCTTTGTGCTGCAAGCGGCGCGGCCAAGACCCGAGCCCGAGCCTCGCAAAAGCCGCGCGAAGATGACCCTACCCCGCAGATCACCCGCCAAACCGCTCTTTTGCTGATTGATGTGGGTTTCCTGAAGGCGATATTCGTCTTCGTCATACCACTCATAGTCATATGAGCGTTTGCTGCCGCCACCGAAGGCTATTTCATAGCCAAGTGCCGCCAAAGCGAGATTGTCGTGATTCTCTTCGCGGTTTTCACCCCCTTCAGGTCCGGCTTCTGGCGGGGCCGGTGCGGGACCGCTACACGTTCTACACCGGCCCCGCCGCGATCGAGGCGCTGGCCACGCTGCGCACATTGCCCACGGGCAAGGATGCACGCTTGTGTGTCTCCGCGCGAGATTTCAACACCGCCAAGCTCAGCGGGCTGACCGTGAGGCGCAGACCCATGCGCTGAGTGTCACGACATATGACCAGGTGATTTCGCTGTCACGCTTGCTTGATGTGGATCTCATTTTGATCGGCGCGCATCGGCCCGGCTTCACCGATTACCTGCCCGGCTCCAACGCCGCGCGGGTCGTGCGCCACGCCACGACGTCCGTGCTGGTTCTGCGCGACGAGGGTTGCGTCAAGAATCAAAGCCCACACCGAACCGGTCAAGGACACGCAGCATGAGGGGCCGCTGTCCGGTGCGATCCTCATGGGCGAGGCCCTTCTGCGCCATTCGCACAGCAATGCTGCGCAAGGGTTCTGGCGGAAAAGGCACAGGGAAACGGCGGTGCATGGAAAGCTCCGACGCCTCGGTCTTCTTGCCCTCCAGTTGATCGAGCATCGCACCCGCCGCGAAACGTGTGGCCGACACGCCCTGCCCGGTAAAGCCCAGTGCATAGGCCAGCCGCCCACCCAGCGCCGTGCCCGTGAAAAACGTGATCCGCGCAGATGTGTCGATGATCCCGCCCCACGCATAATCAAACCGGACATCCGCAAGGCTCGGGAAGGCTTGCGCGAATTGCGCGGCGAGGCGATCAAAGCTCTCCTCCCGGTGATACATCTCCGCGTCGCGCCCGCTGCCCTTGTGATAGATCGCGTCATAACCCGCCCAGAGAATACGGTTGTCGGCGGTCTTGCGCAGATAGTGAAACTGGTTCCCGCTATCGGCAATGCCATGCGGGCCGGTCCAGCCAATGCTGGCCAGCTGCGCTGCACTCAGCGGTTGAGTGACCAGTGAATAATCGAAGATCGGGATGATGGCGGTTCGAAACCGCTTCAGAAGTGGCTCGGCGGCGTTGGTCGCCATGATTGCGCGGGCGGTGGTGACCATACCGCCGGGTGTGGTGAGGCGCAGCACAGTTTTGGTCTTTTTCAGAGCCGTCACGCGCGTGCCTTCATGAATCTCGACGCCGCGTGCAAGGCAGGCGGCGCGCAGCCCCTCAACCAGCTTCGAGGGATTGACCAGCGCATAGGTCGGATCGAACACACCCGCCGAATAAACCGGGCTGTCGAGCTTTGCGCGCAGCGCATCTCCCTCAAGAAACGCACTTGGCAAGCCATGCGCGGCAAAACCCTCGGCCATGCTGCGCAGCCCTTGGACCTGCCACGGGGTGGCCGCCACATTGAGCTTGCCCGCACGCTGGAACTCCGCGTCGATCTCGTAACGCTCCAGATCGGCCTCCAATGCTTCCACATTCTCCACGCCCAACCGGATCAGACGATCCGCCTCGCGCGGATACCGTTCCATCGCATTGGAAATCCCGTGGCTGATCGACGGCGCGCAAAATCCGCCATTGCGCCCTGACGCCTCACCGCCGCAGCGCCCCCCCTCAAGGACCACGATCCGCGCATCAGGCATCCGCTCGCGCGCTTTCAAAGCGCTCCAAAGCCCCGTGAAGCCACCGCCGATGATCGCCAGATCACATGTGATATCCGTCGCCAATGCCGCATCTGCCGCGCGGGGCGCAATGGTGCTGAACCAATAGGGATCGGGGCTGGCGCCCTCATAGGGCTTGCCGGGGATCGCAATGGAAAATGGCGCAGTCATGGCAGTCTCCTTCAACTCAGCTTGCGGCCCCCCGAGCCGAGGAACCAATCGTCGGGATATGGATACCACCAATCCTGCCGAACGGGTTTGTGATCAAGTATCACCATTTTCGAGCGGCGAAAGGCATCGAGCCCCTGCCGCCCCAATTCTCGGCCCAAACCGGAGGCTTTCCAGCCTCCAAAGGGCAGCGCGTCATTGTCGATGAGGGGATTGTTGATCCACACCATACCCGCCTCAAGGCGCGCGTGGGCCTCATGCGCCTCCTCCAGCGACGTCGTGAAGACGCACGCACCGAGACCGAACCTAGACGCATTGGCCTCCAAGATGGCCGTGTCAAAGTCGCGCACCTTCATGATGGCCACAACGGGCCCGAAACATTCCTCCTGCATCAAAGCCATATCAGGGGTGCAGTCAGTGAGAATTGTGGGCGTGTAGAACCAGCCTACGGGCTGATCCTCGGGAATGCACCCGCCGCACACCACGGTAGCCCCCTTGGCCACCGCGTCAGCCACAAGGCGCTCGACCTTCTGGCGGCCCGCCTCGCTCACCAAAGGCCCGATCTCTGATCGCTCCAACCCATTGCCGATGCGCAGGCGCCTCGTCTCGGCAGCAAAAGCTTCGACGAAGGCGTCGTGCACCTCTTCGACCACAAACATCCGCTCGGTTGAGGTGCAGACCTGCCCGCTCATGTGAAACGCGCCCGTCACGGCCCCGGCGGCGGCCACGTCGATAGGCGCATGGGCGGAGATAATCATCGGGTCCGATCCACCCGCCTCGATCACGGCGGGCTTCATCCGGCGCGCGGCCTCAGCAGCCACATTCTGCGCCGCATTGACAGAGCCGGTGAAGGCGACAGCATGGGTCGCCTCGCTCGCGACCAAAGCGGCTCCCAGATCTGCGCCACCCGGCAGGCAGGCCACGAGTCCCTCAGGCAACCCGTCGAAGACCTTCATGAACTCCAGCGTCGAAAGCGTCGTTGCCTCGGCAGGTTTTACCACGCATCCATTGCCCGCCGCCAGCGCCGCAGCCACGGTCCAGCACATCAGCAAGATCGGAAAGTTGAACGGCATGATATGCACGGAGACGCCCAGCGGCTCATATTTGGCGAATTGCAGCGATCCGGCTTGCGTGGTCCCGGCAAGTTTGCCGGCCTCGTCACGGGCCATTTCGGCATAATACCGAAAGATCGGCGCGCAATTGGCCAACTCCCCGATGGCCTCGGGGTAGGGTTTGCCCATCTCGCGGCTCATCAGGATCGCGCAGTCCGTATGATCCGCCGTCTCGATCCGGCCCGCCAAAGCATGCAGCATGGCCGCACGGCTTTTCGCATCCACCTGCGCCCATGCCTTTTGCGCGCGGCCCACCGCCCCGAGAGCCGTGGCGAGTTCTGGCTCCGTCACATCTGCGCGCTGGCCGACCACCTCTAGAGTGGCGGGATCAATCACATCGCGGCCCGCGCCCGCACTTGGGTGAAAGCCGGGTGTGACGTAAAAGCGGGGGGTCAGGGGGGCGGCCATGGCAGGCTCCTTTCGCACCGCGTCAGCGGATCATGTAAACCTTCTTGATCGTGGCGTGCACGGTGCACACGCCCTTCCAGTCTTTCGGGAAAAACGCAGCCGTGTCGGGCGTGATCTCGATCACATCGCCGCTCTCGTGGACATAGGTGCAGCGGCCTTCGAGGAAATGGCAAAACTCATCACTGGTGACATGGCAGTCCCATTTGCCCGGCGTGCAGATCCACAGACCACATTCCGATTGCCCATCAGGGCCCTTGTGCAGGACGCGGCCAGACACATGGCTGGTGCCTTCGATCATTGTCGGGATCGTGCCCCAATCGACCACATCTGTGATCTCAAGCGGGCTTTTCATAACGGGGGTTTTCATAAAATGTCCTCAGCTCAGCATATAAATGTTGCGGATGGTCTCATGAACTTCGGCCTCGCCGGACCATCCTTCGGGGAAGAGAACGCAGGTCCCGGGGGTGACCTCAATCACCTCTCCGTCGTCCGAGCGGTAAGTGGCCCGCCCGCTCACGAAATGGCAAAACTCGTCGCGCGGCAGGCTGAGCCGCCAGCGACCGGGCGTGCAATCCCAGATGCCTGTTTCGGGGATATTGCCCGGGCCCTTGTGCAGAAGCCGCCCGGTCGAGTGTGACGCTCCCGCCAAGGCATCCGGCTGCACGCCCCAATCCACAAGGTCATCATAGGTGGTCGCGCCATGGATGTGCGGCGCGGAGGAAGTGAGATCGGTCATTCCACCAGCCCCGCCAAGAGACGCGCGGCCTTACCCGGACCATCGCTGCCCTGCATGTGAAGCGAGATTTTATCCAGCCGCGCCTGCATCCGGTCATCCGTGAGGCACGTCTCGATCTTCGCAATCAGCTCCTCCGGCGTCCATTCATACCGGTCCGAGCGAAAGCCATAGCCCGTCTCCTGCACGCGCATCGCGTTGTCATGCCCGTCCCAGACATACGGCATGATGATCGCGGGCTTGCCGAAATAGAGACACTCGGTAAACGAGTTGTTGCCACCGTGATGGATCACCGCATCAACCTGCGGAATGACAGAAGGCTGGGGATACCAGCTCTGAATGATCACGTTGTCAGGGATGTCGTCATAGGCGTCCATGTAATCGCCCACATTCACCAGCGCGCGGTAGCGCGATTTGCCCATAAGGGCGATCAGCCGCTTGAGCAGATCCGTGTCACCCGCCCCAAGGCTGCCGAAGGAGATATAGAGCAGCGGGCCGTCGTTATTGGCCTTGAACTCGGGCACCTCATAGGGCTCATCCGTGCGCACACAACCTTCCAGATATTGGAACTGATCGGGGTCCAGAGGATGCTCGCGGGTATAGGTCAGCGGCTCGGGGTAGAGCATCAGATTGAGATGCGGGGAGGCCTCGAAGAACTCGCCCAGTTTGTGGGGGGCCTCGTTGTTTTCCCCGAGGAAGGTGTTGAAATCAGCGTGGATGGGCGCGATCACCTCCTCGAACCTGGCGCGGAAGGCCGCGTGGCCCTCGGTATCCGTCTCGCTCATCCCCGAGAGGTGCGGAGGGATCGCGGGGTCCTCGATCTCATTCTCGGAACAGCTGATGATGCGCACCCATGGCACGCCATATTGCTTGATCGCCGGAAAGAGGATCACGTTATCCACGGCGATCACGTCGGGTTTGATCTTGTCCAAAACGGCCGGCAAATCCTTCTGCGCCCATTTGGCGCTGTCCACGATCGCCTCCCAGCACTCCTTGACGTAGTTATCGATCTGATCGATGGGGGCCTTTGCGAAATTGGGGATATGGCCGTTGATGAAATCCTCCCAGAACTTCGCCATTTCCTCGGGCGGCATTGGTTCCGACAGGGCCACGGGATGCGCCTCAAACCCGTAGCCTTCGTAGATCTCGACAAAGCCCGGATCCGACAGGAAAACGGCCCTATGCCCCATCTTGGTGATCGCCTGCGCGATGCCGACAGAGTTGAGCGCCGGGCCAAAAGCGGCCTCGGGGAAGAACGCGAATGTTTTGGGGGTCATGAGGTCTCTCCTTTTCAGGTCGGGTTAATCGGGGAAAATCCGCGTATGCTTCGCGGCCCAGGTGAGGGTTATGTCGGCGCCTTTTTGCGGGCGCAGTGTCTCTGCCTGATCGGCAGTCATGCGCGCGATCACGGGCGCATCGCTCAGGCCCGTCTGGACATGCAGCAGCAGGTCCAGCCCATGATACGCGATCTCGGCAATCTCGCCGCTCAAGGCATTCTCGCCCGACCCGTTCACATGCAACCGCTCGGGGCGTATCGCGGCCATGGCAGAACCATCCGCTGCCGTATGTTTGGCGGCGATCCTGGTGCCCCGCGCCATCACCGCGCCTTTCTCGATCACCACGGGCAGGAAGTTCATCACACCAATGAACCCGGCGGCAAAGCGGCTGGCGGGGTGCTCATAGATTTCCTCAGGCGTGCCGACCTGCAAGAGGCCACCGTCCTGCATGATCGCCACGCGATCGGCCATGACAAGCGCCTCCTCCTGGTCATGCGTGACCATGATGAAAGTGATACCAAACTCCGCTTGCAGCCGCTTCAATTCCAACTGCATCTCGCTCCGCAGCTTTTTATCCAGCGCGCCAAGCGGCTCATCCAACAAGAGAACCTTGGGCCGTTTCACCAGCGCACGAGCCAGCGCCACGCGCTGCTGCTGCCCGCCCGAGAGCTGTGCAGGCTTGCGCGCTGCAAGATGGCTGAGCTGGATCACCTCCAGGATTTCCGCCACCCGCGCCTTCACCTGCGCCTTGGGCAGACCGTCCATCTCAAGCCCGTAAGCGATATTCTGCACAACACTCATATGCGGGAAAAGCGCGTAGGATTGGAACATGAGGTTCACCGGGCGCTTGTCCGGCGGCATGGCGGCAATCGAGCGGCCCTCCAGCAGGATATCACCCGCGCTCAACCCCTCGAACCCGGCGAGCATCCGCAAAAGCGTGGTCTTGCCAGAGCCAGAAGCGCCGAGCAGAGCGAAGAACTCATTCTCATAAATATCAAGGCTCACGTCCTCAACGGCACGCACATCACCAAAGCGCTTGGCCACATTGTGCATGGACAAAAGCACATTCATTGCCCCGGAAGCCCCCCTTTGTTGAGCCGCTGCGACAGCGCCAGTGCCACGACCGACACAGCCATAACAAGCGTGGCCAGCGCGTTGATCTCGGGCGTTACACCAAAGCGGATCATCGCGAAAATCTGCATCGGCAGCGTGATGGATGCGCGCCCTGCGCCGGCGGTGAAGAAGGCAATGATGAACTCATCCACAGACAGGGTGAAGGCCAAAAGAGCGCCCGCCATGATTGCAGGCGCCAGCACCGGCAGAATCACCCGGCGCAGGGTCGTGGCCATGCTCGCCCCCAGATCGACAGAGGCCTCCACAATGGACCAATCAAACCCTTTAAGCCGCGCACGCACAACGGCGCAGACAAAAGCGAGGTTGAAGACCACATGCGCCATGATGATCGTGTGCAGCCCCATCTGGACACCCAGAAGCGAGAAAAAGCTGAGCAATGCAATCGCCAGCACGATGTCGGGAATAATCATCGGCGCGAAGATCACCGTCTCCAGCCACTTGCCGTTGCGGCGGCGCAGCTCCACCCCCACAGCCAGAAGCGTGCCGAGGATCGTGGCCAGAACCGTTGAGATGAGCGCGACGAAAAGCGTGTTGCCCGCCGCCCGCAGGATATCGCTGTTCTCCCAAAGCGCGCCATACCATTTGGTGGAAAACCCCGTCCAGGCTGTGGGCAGGCCCCCCTCATTGAACGACAACCCGACCAACACCGAAATCGGCACGTAGAGAAAGGCAAAGACCACGCCAAGAATGAGCAGCATCAACCGGAAGGTGCCCCGCTCAACCACGGCCCATGCCCCCGCCCGAAGCGCGCTCGGCCACCATGGCCTGCACCATCAAGAGACCAAGCATGATTGCAATGAGCACCATCGAGAGAGCCGCGCCAAAGGGCCAGTCATTGGCCGTCAGGAACTGAGCATAGACAAGGTTGCCGATCATCTGAAACTGCCCGCCACCCAGTAGCGCGGGCGTCACGAAATTCCCGATCGACAGAACGAACACGAAGACAAAGCCCACGGCGATCCCCGGCACGGTCATGGGCAAGGTCACACGCCGGAACGTGGTCCAGCCGGACGCGCCAAGATCGCGGGACGCTTCCCGGACCTCGGGGTTCAGGCGCGAGAGGGGCGCATAACAACTGAGGATCACGAAGGGCAGGTAATTGTAGACGAGACCAACCACCACAGCGCTCTCGGTATAGAGAATCTGGGGCAACTCGCCTTCATACCCCACCCAACGGGCGAGGTTCACGATAAGCCCCTCACGGTTCAAAAGCACAATCCACGCATAGGTTCGCACCAGATAGTTGGACCAGAACGGCAGCACCGCAAAGAAGAGAAGCATCGGCTGGTGCCGCCGCGGCATAGCGGCAATCGCATAGGCGGCGGCGTAGCCCAGCACCACGGCGATGCCCGCCGCAAGCCCGGCAATGCCCGCGGATTTGAGAAAGATCTGCGCGTAGAGCGGATCGAACACCAGCGCGATATTCTCAAGCGTCCATGTATACTCGATGCCGCCGTAAATCCCGCGCCGGAAGAAGGCGAGCACAAGGATCAAGCCGCAAGGAATGACCATCAGCCCGGTCAACCACAAGAGCGCCGGGGTCATCAACAAAAGCGGTTTACGATCAGGGGTCATGCGCGCGGAGGGACCAGTGCATTTGGATATTTAGACCAAGAAAAAGCCCCCGGCAGGGAGAGCGCCAGGGGCAAGTCACTAAGGGTCGTTTCAGTTGGCCGCTTTGATCTCGGAGACGAGGCGGGAATAATCCCGCTGCGCCGCGCCGACATCGCGAAGCTGCTCAAATTTCAACATGTCCGCAGGGGCCATGCCCATGTTGGGGAAAGAGGCGATCAGATCTTCTCCAATCCCGGCCATCGCGGCCTCGTTGGGCACTTTGTAAAGGATGTTCTCCGCCGCCCAGCGATGGTTTTCAGCGTCCAGCACATAGTTCACGAAAGCATAGGCCGCATCTTTGTTCTCCGACGCGTTCAGGATCACCATCGTATCCACCCAAAGGTCAGACCCCTCGGGCGGGATCATGTATTTGATGTCTGCGTTCTCGGCGATGCCGTAGTTGCACCAGCCGTCCCAGGCTTGGACAAGCTCGGCCTCACCAGACACCAACTTGGCATAGAACGTGGTATCATCATAAGCCAGAAGTGTGCCCTTGGCGTCGATCAGCAGGTCACGCACCTCGGCCATCTTATCCGCATCCGTCTCATTCACCGAATATCCCAAGGCAAGTTGCCCAGCCGCCAGAAGCCAGCGGTCGGTGGCAAGCATCGTGGTCTTCCCGGCCACATCCTCGGACGGCTTCAGAAGGTCATTCCATGAAGACGGGCTGTCAACGAGATCAGAGCGATAGCAGAGCCCCGTTGTGCCCCAAGCGTAGGGGACAGAGAAGCTGTTGCCGGGGTCATGCGGAAGCTGCATCGCCTCGGCATAGAGATTGGCCATATTGGGCAGCTTGGCCGGGTCGAGCGTTTCGGCGAGGCCAAGATTGTTCAGCACTTCGGCGAAGGGCGAGGAGACGAAGACAACGTCATAGCCCACACCATTGGACGCGATCAGCTTGCCCATGATCTCCTCGTTGGTGCCGTGCAGAACCAGCTCAGCCGAGGCGCCGGATTGGGCGTTGAAATTATCGATGGCGTCGGGTGCCATGTAGCCATCCCAGTTTGAGATGACGAGATCCTGCGCGAGCGCGGGTGTCCCGGTGAGAACGAGCGCTGCGCCAAGGGCGCGGGCAGCTGCACTGTGTGACGTCATAAGGATGGTCTCCCGTGTTGTGCGATGCGGCACCCCGCATCAGGGTCCGCTTGCTTTGATCTTGCGCGACTCTTTCGTCGCTGTAAGATCAGTATTGTTGATGCAAAAAAAACTTCAATTTGTTTTTGATGTTCTTTTTGGCCGCACTTTTGGACGCGGCATATTCCGGAGGCATTTGCATGGCGCGGCTGCGCGGAAATACACGGCAGAATCACGTGACGCTGGCACGCCGGATTGTCGAGGTCGCGCTGGAGCGCGGGTTACGTAACGGCGACCATCTGCCCGAACAGGTGCTGTCACAGGCCTGTGGCGTATCGCGCACGCCGATTCGATCCGCCCTCAAGATACTCGAAGAGAACGATATTGCGACACGCCAGGAGGAGCGCGGGTTCTTTCTGCGGGTGGATCCCAGCGAAGGCCTCCCGGGCGGCGGCGCCGCATTGGAAGAGGTGGAAGACACGCTTGCCGCGCGCATCCTCAAGGACCGCGCTGAGCGCCGGATTTCAGATGTGCAGTCGGTCAGCGCCCTGGTCCGGCGCTATGACGCCCCACGGTCGGCAGTATTAATAGCGTTAAAAATACTCTCATCAGACGGAATCGTCACCCAGCTCCCCGGCCGCGCATGGGCGTTTCAACCAATGCTCGACACGCCCAACGCCCAAAGTGAAGGCATCGCCTTTCGTCTGGCGCTGGAGCCGCAGGCGATCCTGGCTCCCGGTTTTGCCCTCGACGGGCAGCGGGCAAGGCTGATGCGGGACCAGATGGCGGAGCTTGGCACACGGCCAGAGGGGCGCATTGGGCCAACGGCGTTTCACAGGCTTGATTGCGATTTTCACACCATGATCGCCGATAGCGCAGGCAACCGGTTTTTGCGCGCAGCACTGCTGGCGCATCAAAAGCTGCGCAGCGCCACCCAAACCGATCAGGCGCTGCCCGATTTCCGGATGCGTCAGGCACTGGATGATCATCTCGGCATCCTCGACAGCCTTGAACGCAGCGAACTTGATCTGGCCGCCGATCAGATGGTCCTACACCTGCGCCGCGCCCAAATTCGGCGTCCCAAAGCGGCCAATCGCGGGCTGCCACCACAACGCGGTGGAGGTATGGCATGAGCCCAGCCCCCGTCATCGCCTTCTTTCCCGAAGCGAGCTTTGGTGCCGCTCTCAACTGCGTCGGCATCGCGCAGGAGCTGCGCCGCAAGGGCGCCGTGCCAGTCTTCATCTGCCACGCGGGGTTCACCGGGGTCTTCGCGGAATATGGCTTCAAGGAGTATCACCTGCCGACCGCCGCCACCGAAGTGCAGGCCGCAGAGTACTGGCAGTCCTTTCTGCGCAATCACCTTGACGATTTCAACCTCTCCCCACTGGAGAAATTGCCGCGCTATGTGGCCCCCACATGGGAAGCGATCGTCGACACGGCGATTGATGCCGAGGCGGGGCTGACCACACTGCTGGCGCGGATCAGGCCCAACGTTATTGTGCTCGACAATGTCATCATGTTCCCGGCCATCGCATCCACGGGCGTGCCATGGGTGCGCGTCATCTCTTGTGCCGAGACGGAGCTGCCAGACGCGAATGTGCCTCCTTATCTCTCCGGGCTGGCCGCAGATGATCCGGAAAGGGCCGCCTTCGAGGCGGCAGCGCTTCAAACCTGCGCGGCTCCCCATGCGCGCTACAACCACTTTCGCACAGCGCGGGGCCTCCCGCCCCTCCCCCAAGGGCAGTTTCTGGAGCCGTCCCCAAATTTGAACCTGCTGCTTGCGCCCAGCGCTATTCGGCATGATCGTACCGCACAGCTGCCCAAGGACCGCTTCGTCTTTCTGGAGGGCTGCGTGCGCGACGAGGCGCATTTCGACGTGCCTTCCCTGCCACGCAACGAAGGCCCACTCATCTATCTCAGCTTCGGCAGCCTCGGGGCCATCGATACAGGCCTCATCTCGCGCATGATCGCGGCCTTCTCCGATCTGCCCGCGCGGTTTTTCGTCAATGTCGGCGATCATCTGGAGGCTTATGCTGCCGTGCCCGACAATGTTTATCTGGGCAGTTGGTTTCCACAGCCGTCCATCGTCGCCCAAGCCGCCCTTTTCATCCATCACGGTGGCAATAACAGCTATTGTGAGGCGCTCTATCATGGCATCCCGTCGTTGGTGATGCCCTATTGCTGGGACGGTCACGACAACGCACGCCGCGCGGTGCAAACGGGCACAGGCGAGCACATGCACCGCGCAGATTGGCGCGACGAAGATTTGTGCAGGACGGTAATGAATTTGGTGCAAGACAGGGGCCTACGCGAACGTCTGGAACCCATATCACGCACCATGAAAGCCGATCCCGGCACCGCCCGCGCCGCTGACGCGATCTTGAATATAGCCGCTCACGCTTTACCCGTGGAGCCCGCAAAGGCATAGAGCCTCAGAGGAACACGAAATCAGCCTCCGTCAGATCCACAAGCTGCACCCCACTCAGCGCAATCTGATCGCCGGGCGCGCCGTAAGTGATTACAGCGTCCAAGCCGCTCTGAACCATGCCAAGATCACCCCATTCAAGACCCGTTTGGGCCAACAGCACCGTATCAACGCCACTGTGAAAATCGGCGATCACATCAGCACCGCCACCGGGCAGGAACACAAACGTATCGGCACCGAGCCCCCCGATCAGCAAATCATCGCCGGCACCGCCCGCCAGAGTATTATCAGCCCCATCCCCCTTCAGCCGGTCATTGAACATGGTGCCAAGAAGGTTCTCTACCTGCTCCACCTCGGCGATGGCACGCCATGTGCCAAAGGTTAAATCCGCTTGATCGCGCGTCCAGACCTCAAAACCCGCCCCGCTCAGATCAACCCAGACCGCCGCCTCAAAACCACTGTAATCTACCGTATCCGACCCGGTGCCCCCGCTCAACAGATCGAGATTCCCCTCACCGATCAGCCGGTCATCGCCCGCGCCGCCAAAGAGACTGTCCCGCCCGCCACCGCCGCGCAGGATGTCGTTGCCCAGCCCACCGAAAAAGTGTTATCCGCACCATCGCCTATAAACTGATCATCAAAATTCGTGCCCACAACCGTCTCGATAGACACCAAGTCTACGATATCTGCCCAAGTCCCTGACCCCAGCGTGGGGCCAAGCCGCGTCCAGACCTCGGCATCGGTCAGCTCAAAACTGACCCAAATCGCTGCGCCAAAGAGCGAAAAATCAGCCGTATCCATGCCAGCGTGCCCATCCATAATCTCAAGCGGAGTCTGCGCTGGCATGGGGGTTAGGTCGCCCACGTAACTGAAGCTGTTATCCGACGCATTGCCGTAGAACTGATCAATACTGGACGTGCCGATTACATTTTCGACCTCTTGCAGGTTCGCAAGTGCGCGCCACGCCCCGCTCAGCACATCGTCGCCGTCGCGTGTCCAAACCGCAGAGCCCGAAAAGGCCATATCGACCCAGATCGCCGCATCAAACCGAGAGAAATCCGCAGTATCCGTGCCGCCGCGTCCGTTGATGATATCAACCGTGCCAGGGGCCACTGCCCCCCCCACATAGCCGAACGTGTTGTTCTGCGCATCTCCGGCGAAGTAATCCGCACCCGCGGTGCCGAAAACGTTTTCGACACCCACGACATCCATGATTTCGCGCCACGCGCCGCTTGAAACGGTGGGACCATCGCGGGTCCAAACCTCCTTTGCGCTCAGGGTGAGGTCGACCCAAATCGCACTATCGAACAGTGAGAAATCGGCCCAATCCTCACCACCACGCCCGTCGAAAAAGTCCATGCCATGCGCGGCACCATCCGGGGCCATCATGAAATAATCGGTGTCCACATCGCCATAGATCTGATCGGCGAAATTCGTGCCGATGATCGCCTCAACACCGTCCATCTCGGCGATACGCTGCCATTGACCTGCATTGGGACCTGCGATCATGCGCGACCATACATTCTGCGTGGCACCACCAGCGGCCAGATCAGCCCAGAGCGCCGCACCAAACCCCGAGAAATCCACCCGGTCAAACCCCTCTCCGCCGCTGAGCAGATCACCATCCCCATCCGCCATCAGAAGATCATCACCTGCGCCGCCTATGAGCATATCCCGCCCCGCGCCACCAGAAATCGTGTCATTGCCCTCCCCGGCCCACACCGTGTCATTGCCGTCAAGCCCACTGATATCATCCGCGCCACGACCGCCAAAAAGCGTGTCCGCAGCCGCCGTCCCGGTCACACTGCCGCCGCGCGGATCAAGGATTTGCACCACCACATCGCCCGCAGCTTGCTCCCACGCGACCACGATACGGCCGTCGCTCAGCGCCTCAGCCGAAGCGAGAAACGCGCCGGGTGCAGCCCCGCCAACCAACGTGTAGGTGGCTCCCTGAGGGCTCGCGAGCGCATCGAAAACCTGGCCCATATAGGCGCCAAGCGCTGCGTCATAATGGAACCCAACAAACCCACCACCCGACAGGGCCACGGCAAAAGCGTTGCTCTGCTCGCCCGCGACCTGCGTGTTCAGCAGCACCTCTGCCGTCACAAAGCTTCCATCCGGCGCAATAATCCGGCCATAGATATCCATCCCATCCGACGGCGGCCCCCCCGCCTCCTTGGTATAGGTCACAAGGTAGTTACCATTGTTCAGCGTGATCACCTGTGCGCCAGGCTCGGCCACCCATGTGTTGGAAATCACCTGATCCACGCCAATGGGATCACCCAGCGCGTCAATGCGGCGAAACTCCAGATCGCTGCCCTGCTGAAACACCACGATACCGTCACCACCCGGACCTAAGGCGATGCTGGGATTCGTCTGATTGAGGGTGGAGGCGCTATTGAGGGTGCGGGTGGCGTCCCCCGATATGCCAAAGCCGTTCCACTCATACGTGCTGAGTGTGATGTCGCGGTCCCCGCCCGCAATGGCGGTGAAGGCATGCTGGACCGTATTACCCTGCACCGCCAGACCCAGCTGCGCGCCTGCCGGGATCGGCGACATAACCGACGAGATGATGCTCTGCTGCGTCGCGCCGGATGCATCGACAAAGCTCAGCCAGGCCTCGGTGAGCGTCGCATTGGGCGCGCTCAGCGCATAAGAGACGACGAACTGCCCGGGGAAACCTGTCAGAACGGCCACATCGGGCATGGCCAAAGTGACTCCGCCAGTGCCCTCGGCCACGGTGACGGCCGCACCCACCATATCGCCAAGCGCATCGAAACGCTGCGCGATGATCCGCTGCGTGCCTGCCCCGTCATCCGATTGGAACACGACGACGAAACTCCCATCGTCGAACACGGCCACATTCGGGTCTCCGCGATCGCCTCCGCCCGACGCATGGGCAGGGCTTGGTGCGCTCCAGCTTTGCAAACTCATATCCCATCCCCAAACGCGTGTGGTTTGCTGACAGGTATTTGCCAGAACCTCAAAAGGTCTGGTTAAGACGCACTGGAAACTGCGTAAAACTTGAGGGGTGGTGATGAGGGATATCCCCGCGCCAAGACGTCTTCAGCGCAGGGATATGTGCGGTCTCACATGTGGATCAGCCCGCGATAAGGCCCATCTGCTCCAGCTTCAGGATCACCTGATGCGCGCAGTTATCCACCTCGACATTCTCGGTCTCAACGCTCAGCTCTGGGTTTTCCGGCACATCATAAGGATCTGAAATACCGGTAAATTCCTTGATCTTGCCCGCACGGGCCAGTTTGTAGAGACCTTTGCGATCGCGCCGTTCACATTCCTCGATCGTGGTGGCGACATGCACCTCCACGAAAGCGCCAAACGCCTCCACATCCTCGCGCACGGCGCGACGCGTGGTGGCGTAGGGGGCGATCGGCGCGCAGATCGCAATACCACCGTTTTTAGTGATCTCAGAGGCCACATAACCGATGCGGCGAATGTTGAGATCACGGTGCTCCTTGGAAAACCCAAGCTCGGAGCTGAGGTTCTTGCGCACAATGTCGCCGTCCAGAAGCGTCACAGGACGCCCGCCCATCTCCATCAGCTTGACCATAAGCGCGTTGGCGATGGTCGATTTGCCCGAGCCGGAGAAGCCCGTGAAGAACACAGTAAAACCCTGCTGAGCGCGCGGGGGCCGCGTCTTACGCAGCTCGGTCACCACCTCCGGAAACGAGAACCACTCAGGGATCTCAAGTCCCTCTTGCAAACGGCGGCGCAGCTCGGTCCCGGAGATGTTCAGGATCGTCACGTCATCCTTGTCAGCAATCTCGTCCATCGGCTCGTATTGCGCGCGCTCCTGCACATAGACCATGTGTTTGAAATCCAGCATCTCGACGCCGATCTCGTCTTTGTATTTGCGGAACATCTCCTGCGCATCATAAGGCCCATAGAAATCCTCCCCAGCGGAGTTCTTGCCGGGGCCTGCATGGTCACGCCCCACAATGAAATGCGTGCAGCCGTGATTGGCGCGGATCAGGCCATGCCAGACCGCCTCACGCGGTCCCGCCATGCGCATCGCGAGATTCAGAAGCGACATCGCCGTGGTCGAGCCGGGGTATTTGTCCAGCACTGCCTCGTAGCAGCGCACGCGCGTGAAATGGTCCACATCGCCAGGCTTCGTCATGCCAACGACCGGATGGATCAGCAGGTTGGCTTGCGCCTCCTTGGCCGCACGGAAGGTCAGTTCCTGATGCGCGCGGTGCAGCGGGTTGCGGGTCTGAAACGCCACGACTTTGCGCCAGCCCAGCTTGCGGAAATAGGCCCGCAGCTCGTTTGGAGTGTCGCGGCGGGCGCGGAAATCGTAATGCACCGGCTGTTGGATGCCGGTCACCGGACCGCCAAGATAGACCTCTCCGGCAGTGTTATGCAGATAATTCACCGCCGGATGCGCGCTATCGTCTGCGCCAAACACCTTCTCGGCCTCGCGCGCCTTATCGGGCGTCCAGCGGTCGGTGACTGTCATTGTGCCCAGGATCACACCTTCTTGATCGCGCAGCGCGATGTCCTGCCCAAGTTCCAGCCCGGCGGCGAATTCCGCAGTCACATCCAGCGTGATGGGCATCGGCCAAAGCGTGCCATCGGCGAGCCGCATATCCTCAACCACGGCGTCATAATCCGCTTCGCTCAGGAACCCTTTGAGAGGGTTGAAACCACCATTCATCAAAAGCTCAAGATCGCAGATCTGACGCGGCGTTAGGTCATGGCTGACCAGCTCAGCCGCCTCCAGCTTCATCTTCTGCGCGCTGTCATAGCTGACGTAAAGTTCTGGAATCGGGGTGAGGTTGCTCGACATCTTCATAGGATTCACTCTCAAAAATTGCCTCAGTTCGGGGTTTTGGCACCCGTTTGGGCGCGGGATAGCCGCTAATTGTGGCAAAAGTCTAGCAGCCGCTCAGGTTTTTCGAGATTTCGCATAATTTTGCCAATCACCCGCGTGTTTCCTGCATCGAAACGCTCTGTATGAAGCCGCGAAACAATTCAATCATCACACCGGATCGCAGATGCACGCAAATTGGGAATGAACCCGTTTCGCTGGCTGTCCTTTTTCCAAGCCGTACCGTGTCTTTTCTCGCACAAAGTGGCGCGGCCCTGTCGCCTTCTTGGCTCAGGCCGAGAATCACGGGGGCTTTGATTTATCCTATCTTGCCCGTTTCGGTGTGTTCGGCCTGCGTCTGGCGCTCAGACGAATCCGTGTAACGCATCCGGCCCGGTGATCAGCGTGTTGAGCGCGCTGACGCGCCGCTCATGCGGACCATTGGCCATATCGGGCGGTGTGGCGCGGATATCCTCAAGACAGGTGATCAGCGCCGCCAGATGGGCCGTGTCCAACTGCGGCGGCTGCGCGGCCTCGGGGCTATGCGCGTCCCCGTGGGCACCAAAAATAACCGCGCGGGGCGGTAATTGCGCCTCCAGATCTCGCGCCGTGCCAAGATAGGCGCTGAGCGATGCACCGGGCACCTGCGCAAACAGTGAACCGTGATAGAGATAGTCGGCTGCGAAAAGCACCCCCGCCTCCGCCCACCACAACGATACGCTGTCGGGCGAGTGGCCGGGCGTATGCAAAAGCTCTAGCCGCCGCCCACCCAGATCAATCTGCGCTCCTATTTCAAGCCATTCGGCCACACGAAAGGCGGGCGGCACCCGCCCCTCACTCTGCGGAAGAAAAAGATCATCGCTGGGCGTGACGATATCACCCGCGGCACAGGCCCGCAAAATGGCAAGATCCGGCAGCACAACACGTTCAAATGCCTGAACATTTCCCAGATGATCGTAATGCATATGCGATGGCATCACGGTCAGCGGCAAATCGGTCAAACCTGCAACCACCGGCGACATCTCGCCAAAATATGAACCCGTATCAAACAGGAGTGCCTGCTCGCGCCCACAAATCAAATAGGACCAATTCTGCTGCTCGTAGCGCGGCTCACCGATCGCGAAGACGCCCGGTGCAAGAGAGACAACTTTATACCAGTCCTGCATGCCCAAGCCCCCCCGGGCTTCTTCTTAGCAAAAATACTCGAAAACCAACCTCGCAGAGCGCTCTATTCCGCCGCTTGGGCCACATCTGCGTCCTGCTCAGCAAGCCAACGTTCCGCTTCCAAAGCCGCCATGCAGCCCATGCCCGCCGACGTCACCGCCTGACGATATTTGTGATCGGTGAGGTCACCGGCCGCGAACACGCCAGGGATCGAGGTTTCGGTGCTGTCCGGCTTCGTCACGACATAGCCGCCCATATGCGTCTCCAGCACGTCCTTTACCAACTCATTGGCCGGCGCATGGCCGATGGCGATGAACACGCCCTTAGCGGGGATATCCGTGATCTCGCCCGTCTTCACATGCTTCACTTTTACGCCCTCGACGCCCAGAGGGCTCTCGCCTCCATACACCTCATCAAGCTGGTGGAACCACAAAGGTTCGATCTTGGGGTTCTTCATCAAACGGTCGATCAGGATCGCCTCCGCACGAAGCTCATCCCGGCGGTGCACAAGCGTGACCTTGGACGCGAAATTAGTGAGGAACAAAGCCTCCTCCACCGCCGTGTTCCCGCCGCCCACGACGACAATCTCCTGACCGCGGTAGAAAAACCCGTCACACGTGGCACAGGCCGAAACCCCGAAGCCTTTGAACTTCTCTTCCGATGGCAGGCCAAGCCATTTGGCCCGCGCACCGGTACACAGGATGATCGCATCGGCCACGTAAACGGTGCCGCTGTCGGATTGGCACACGAAGGGGCGTGCGCTGAAATCCACCGAGGAAATGATATCGCCGATCACTTCGCATCCCATCGCCTTGGCATGGGCCTCCATCCGCACCATCAGGTCCGGGCCCTGCACTTCCGTGTCACCGGGCCAGTTTTCCACCTCTGTGGTCGTGGTCAACTGCCCGCCCGGCTCGATCCCCTGCACCAGAATTGGGTCCAGCATTGCCCGGCTGGCATAGACGGCGGCGGTATATCCCGCAGGGCCAGAGCCGATGATCAGAACTTTGGTTTTGCGGGTCTCGGCCATGGCGCGCCTCTTTTGGTTGGGATGGATCGAATGCCTTATACAGCGATATAAACCCGCCCGCGCCACAGTGAAACCCCCCGTCGAGCGCCCCCCCTGCCACGCGCTGACAGGAGCCAATGCACGAAAGTATATTGCGCCACGGCGAAACAATGTTGCGCAGCTGCACGCGCGCCTGTAAGAAACGCCAAAGCCGAAACGCGATATGCAAACCACAGGTGCGAAATGCCAGCCACCCGACTCGATCCAATCGACAGAAAGATTCTAGCCGAACTTCAGGCCGATGGCCGCATGACCAATGTGGAGCTGGCCAAACGCGTTGGAATTTCCGCGCCGCCCTGCCTGCGCCGGGTGCGCACGCTTGAGGAAAACGGGCTGATCCGCGGCTATCACGCCGAGGTGGACGCGCGCGAATTGGGGTTTGAGGTGCAGGTTTTTGCATCCGTCGGGCTGCAAAGCCAAGCCGAAGCGGATCTGAGCGCCTTCGAGGCGCGCTGCCGGGCCTGGCCGTTGGTGCGCGAGTGCCACATGCTCAACGGTGAGGTGGATTTCATCCTCAAATGCGTGGCACCTGACCTGAGCACATTCCAACGCTTTCTGACCGAGGAATTGACAGCCGCCGACAATGTAGCAAGCGTCAAGACATCGCTGGTCATTCGCGGCGCCAAGGACGAACCCGGTGTGCCCTTTGAGGTGCTCGAAGCGCGGCTGGCGCGCGAAGCTTAATCCCGATCGCGCAGCAAAGGCTGTCTTGGATGGGCCAGCGCACCAAAATCGGCAGGGCGCGCCACATGCGGGAAGAGCGCCATAAACTGGTCAAAATGCTGATACGGTAAGGTGTTCTCAAACCCCGGCCCGGGGTGGAACGTCTCCATCGCAAGCCCTGCCGCAGTGACGGTGGCATGGCGGCGCAGCGCGATATGATAAAGCTGCACGGCACTTGGCGGGCGCAATTCAATCACCTGCATCCCGTCCAGCATATCGCGCACTGGGCGCAAAACCTCCTCGGCCATACCCGGCAGACGCTGCAAAATCCGCGCACCGGGGCCGGTCATCAAATCCGACAAGGGCCTGCCTAAACCCAACGCAGCGGATGTGATCCGCGTCAGGCTTGGCCCGTCCCGCTCTGACGGGTGCATCGTAATGCTGCCCACCCACATCAGCGGTGAGGGGCCGCGCTCATTGGTAATGATTTTGTCTCCGGGCAAAAGATCCTCGACTGCCGTCGGGCCGGAGGCAGTGGCGATCAATGTGCCGCGCGCAAAAGCGGTAAACGCCGCCTGAAAGAGCGGCAGATCAGGGGCCATCTGCCGGAGTCGGCAAATCTCGCCCGTGCGGCTCAGATAGGAAATATCATAGGCTTGTGTGGGGTGGTCGCCAGCGCCTCGCCGGCCTGGACGCGCGTCCAGGCGCGGGTCGGAAAAGCCGGCTTCAGACTGCATTGAATTCAAAAGGTTCAACGCCGAGGGGGTATAGACCATTGCAACACGCCACTTATTTTACAGGCTGTCACAATCGCGCCGGCCCCCACCGACAACGACAATTGGACATCTATCGTCTTCAATTGAATGGCGGCATAACACTCCGCCATCGATTACGTCGTACCACTTCCCATGGGGTCTCGGTCGCAATAGCACCGATCCCCGTTTGCGCCATCACCTTGGCGTCTTTCTCAGTCTCTTATGCCGCCCGCTGCATTTAACAACGGACCTGCATCCCAATATCGTCTGATCGGCCACGGCCCGCCCCAAACATTGCAGGCCACATGCGGATCAGGCTGTTTTCAACGCCAACGAATGCGCCGCTGGCCCGGACCGGCGCAGCATCAAGGCGCGGCGCTTGCCACGTTGAAATGGCAGGGCAACCATATCGCCTTGCGCTGTTTTCAAAGCGGATGCCATCCAGCGAGGTTGTTTTTTGATCGTTGCGTTCATTGTCTCATATCCTCTTTTGCGGCCCGGTTGATCCGGTGCTGCGTTATCTGCTGAGGATTATTTTGCCCCTGCTTTCGGGCAGGAATGGGCCGGGGATGGGACAATTTATGCGCAAAACGCGAAAATCAGGGCGATACCTGCCCTATTGTTTCGGAGCCATACAATAAGGGGTTTGGCAGCCTATGCACCGGTGTCTTGGTGCCAAAACGGTCGCAATCAGGGCAAAGCTGTGGCCATGTCCGGACAAAAAGGCCCATGTTTGAGCAGATGCCTCAGAGCGTGATCGAAGCAATCAACCGCCCGTAATCCGCCTCACCGAGATGTGTCGCCCGGCGGTAGGAGTAAAACCGGTCCTCAGCAGCATAGGTGCAATGGCGGGTCCATTCGGCACGGCCAACCCCAGCGGTTCGAAGACGAGACAGACCAAACCCCGCGAGATCAAAGAGCATCCTATCTCCCTCACCATTCGCGAAAAACTGCGTATAGCTTGGGTCCTCGGCGGTGAAACTATCGAGAAACTCAGGCCCGACCTCGTAATTCGCTTGCGAGATGCAGGGGCCGATAATGGCGGTGATCCGCTCGCGCTCTGCACCCAACCCTACCATAGCCTCCACCACCGCTTCCAAAACACCATCAAGCGCACCGCGCCAGCCCGCATGGGCCGCACCGATCACACCTGCTCGACTGTCAGCGAAAAGCACAGGCTGACAATCCGCCGTGAGGATACCCAAAGCCACGCCCGGCGTAGCGGTCACCATCGCATCGGCCTTTGGCCGCGTGTCCAAGGGTCCGTCCACCACAACGGCTTTGGCCGAATGGACCTGATGCAACGTCAGCAGATGATCTGGGTCCACCTGCATGGCGTTGGCCACGCGGGCGCGGTTGATCGCCACGATCTCTGCCTGATCCGAGCTGCCCACGCCGCAATTGAGACCCTTGAATATGCCCGAGGACGCGCCGCCCTTGCGGGTGAAAAACCCGTGGCGCACGGGGGCCAGCGCGTCGGCGGTGAGAATTTCCAGCGTCATGGCTCAAGCCCCGGTGGCGGTGTGGTGCCTTCAGGATAAAGGCCCATCACCTTGAAGAGGGTTCCCATTTCTGATGGGTGCGTCAAGCGCCGATGTGCGGCGATATGTGCCTCAAGCGCCGCACCGCTGAGCGTGGCCGCCAAAGCCTCGGCCCGCGCGGTGATGCCGAGCCGCTCCAAAAACACGCCTTGCGGGGTGAGGCGGGTGTGGCGCGCGGGTGCGGCGGCAAGGGCCAGCGCCTCAAAATCCACATGCGTGGTCAGATCCGCCTGCCCCGGCGCGGCAAAGGGATCGACGGCCTCGTGACCGCGCAGCGCCTGAAACGTATCGCCCAAGGAACGCCAGTCGCCGTAATCTATCAGCAGCGCAGCGCCCCCATGGGCCGCAATGCGCTTGCCAAGCGGGCCCGCCACATCCGCAGCGATCGTAGCCAACTCCACCACATCGCCGTCCCGTGTATCTTGCAAACGATGATCCAGCGCCGCCACCGGGCCGGGCGCGCCGAGGCCAAACCCAAGGACGCCTCCGGTCAGCCCAACGCGCCGCTCACACCAGCCTGCACCGCGCCGCTCAAACTGGCGGATGGGCAACGCGTCGAAAAACTCGTTGGCGATGGCAAAGATCGGCAAGTCTGGCACCGATACGAGACCCGTGTGATGCGTAGATTTGACAACCCGGCTTTGCTGCAGCATTCGCAGCGCCGGGGACGCCTCAATCAGATGCACCTGCGCCGCCTCGGCAAAGCCCGGCACGCCGCGCGTGGCCCTCACCACATCGGCCATCAACGTGCCCCGTCCGGGCCCAAGCTCCACCAGCGCGAACCGTTCCGGCGCGCCTTGGTCAAGCCACGCCTGCGCCAACGAGAGCCCGACAAGTTCTCCAAACATCTGACTGATCTCAGGTGCCGTGATGAAATCCCCCGCCGCACCGAACGGATCACGCGTGGCGTAATACCCGTGCTCGGGGTGCATCAGGCAAAGGGACATATACTCGGCCAGCGTGATTGGTCCGCCTGCCTCAATCTGGGCCGCGATTTGCGTGCCCAGAGGGGTCATGCGGGGCGCGACCGTGCGAAGAGGATCACGATGAGCCCCACGCCGATCATTGGAAGCGACAAGATTTGCCCCATGCTGAGGCCCACACCACCAAACTCAAGCGCATAGCCCAGCGGATTGTCCGGCGTGATGAACTGCGCATCGGCCTGCCGGTAGAACTCTACAAAGAAACGTGATGCCCCATAACCGAGGAAAAACAGCCCCGAGATGAGCCCCGGCCAGCGCAGCGCGCCCCGCATATAGACAAGGAAGATAAGCAATGCCCCGAGCAAAAGCCCCTCAAGCCCGGCCTCATAAAGCTGCGACGGGTGGCGCGCACATAGCCCCGGTGCGATGCCTTCACAGTCCTGCGCCGCCACGCCGGGAAATATCACCCCCCAAGGCGCATCGGTTGGACGGCCCCAAAGCTCTGCGTTGATGAAATTGGCAAGCCGCCCGAGCAGAAGCCCGATCGGCGCCACCATACACATCATATCGGCCACCCAGAGCGGGCGCAGACCATGCCGCCATGCAAACAGGAAATTGACCACCACGACACCTAACAGCCCGCCATGGAACGACATACCCCCCTGCCAAACCATCAAGATCTCGGACGGGTTGGCGAGGTAATATCCCGGCTGGTAAAACAGCACGAAACCAAGCCGCCCTCCCAGGATCACGCCCAGAACAACCCAAGTCAGCAGGTCCTCGACTTGGGCCGGTGTCATCACCGGATCATGGGGCCAGAGCCGCTCCCGCTGCACGGTCCTCACAATCAGCCGCCAACCCAGAACGATGCCGACGATATAGGCCATCGCATACCACCGCAGCGCAAACTCCGTCCCGAAAAGGGTGACAGAGAAAATCTCGGGCGAGAGCGGGGGAAAAGGAATAGCGGCCAGCATGTCCGCATCTGTCACCGCCCCCCGATGGGAAGTCAACCTTGAGATGCCGAGGCCCATGCCCCATATAAAGGCAAAGCAAAACGCCAAAGGATGCCCCATGCAAAGCCGGAACAAAGTGCTCGACGATATCTCCCAACTGATGACCAACGCGATGGGCGTGGCGCAAGGCGCCAAGCAGGAGGCCGAGACGGCGATGTCGTCGATGATGGACCGCTGGCTTGCCGATCGTGATTTCGTCACCCGCGAGGAGTTTGATGCCGTGCGCGCCATGGCCCAGAAAGCGCGCGAAGAGAACGCCGCGTTGATGGCGCGGATCGAGGCGCTGGAAGGCTCCAAGAAATCCTGAAACGAGTTAACCCATAACCCATTGGGGGATGGCAAACCGGCTCTTGCACGATTAAGGCTTCGTTAACTTTAGTTAATGGCGCATTTGTTTGGCAGGGTTTGTCCTACTGCGCGCCGCGTTTGGTACGAGTGACTGACCAATGGCCCCAGAGAGCGCCCATAGGCTTAGCGACATGCGCAAGCGCCTCGCCAAGGCGCGCGCGCTGCGGGTCATTATCCGCGACGCGCCCGACCAGCTTCGCCGCGACGCCGCCATCATCACCTTCACCCGGACCCTCGATGCGATCCTTGAGGATCTCATCGTGCTGGAGGACACGGGCGCGCTGAGCGCCTTGGACGATGGGGGCTGAGTCCGCTCCCGCGTTAACCATTGGGCGCATATAGACGACCAAGGCAGAGCATCCACAACTTATTGCGGTTATCCACAACAAATTGCTTTACAGAGCGAATCGGGTAGCGCACCATGGTATCCAAGGGACGGAAGATCAGCTTCCGCCCATCGAGCAGGCACATGGCAGCAGCATTTGAAAAGGTGCAACGCGGCCATCGAAACCCGAGGTGGCACCATGGCACTCTCCGAGCAGTATCTCACGGAAGACATTCACCCAATTGATATCGTTGAGCATCTTGCACAACATAATGAATGGGATTTCGACCGGATTGGCGATGATCAGATCGCCATGGCGGTCGAAGGGCAATGGCGGACCTATTCCATCACCCTCGCGTGGTCCGGCTTTGACGAAACACTGCGGATGATCTGCACCTTCGACATGGACCCTCCGGCGGACAAGATGCCCGCGCTCTACAACATGCTCAACGATGTGAACGACCGCTGCTGGGCGGGCGCGTTCACCTATTGGGGCGAGCAAAAGCTGATGATCTATCGCTATGGCCTTGTCCTCGCCGGCGGTCAGGATGCCAGCGCCGAGCAGATCGACACGATGATTGGCGCGGCCGTGGTCAGTGCCGAACGTTACTACCCGGCGTTTCAACTTGTCGTCTGGGGTGATCAGGAACCTGCCGAGGCACTTCAGGTCGCCATTGCAGAGGCCTACGGGCGGGCGTAAACCTCGCTCCCGTGGGACAATCGCGGGGGACTTTCATGAATATGGATTTTGTAGCCGAACGTGGCCTCGTGCTCTTGGGTTGCGGCAAAATGGGCTCTGCCATGCTGGCCGGATGGCTGGAGGGCGGGCTGCCTGCAAGCAGCGTATGGGTGATTGATCCAAACCCCTCGGAGTGGTTGCGCGGCACGGGTGTGCATATCGGCGGCGATCTGCCCGAGGCACCTGCGATCGTTCTCATCGCTGTGAAGCCTCAGATGATGGGCGCTGCGCTGCCCGCGATAGCGGCCATGGGCGGGGCTGACACGCTCTTTGTCTCCGTGGCCGCAGGCACATCCATCGCCGCGTTCGAGACCGCTCTGGGCGCGGAAAGCCCCATCATCCGCGCCATGCCCAACACCCCCGCCGCCGTGGGGCGCGGGATCACCGCCATCATCGGCAATACCAAAACCACCGCCGCGCAAATGGATCTGGCCGAGGCGCTTCTGAGTGCTGTGGGTCAGGTCGTGCGGCTTGAGGCCGAGGCGCAGATGGATGCGGTCACGGGCGTCTCGGGCTCCGGCCCGGCATATGTGTTTCACATGATCGAATGTCTGGCACGCGCGGGTGAAGCCGAAGGGCTGGCGCCGGAATTGGCGATGCAACTGGCCAAGGCGACCGTTGCAGGCGCGGGCGCTCTGGCGGAGGCCGCGACCGAGACCCCCGCCCAGCTTCGCGTCAACGTCACCTCACCAAACGGCACCACGCAAGCCGGGCTTGAGGTCCTAATGAACGGCGCACATGGCCTGCCGCCACTGATGCAGAACACCGTAGCGGCAGCCGCAAAACGATCACGGGAGCTTTCCAATGGCTGAAATTACCTTTGACGCGTTTCTGGCCGTGGATATCCGCGCGGGCCGCATCACGCGGGCCGAAGACTTCCCCGAAGCGCGCAAGCCCGCCCTGAAGCTCTGGATTGATTTTGGCCCGGAGATTGGCGAGCGCAAAAGCTCGGCCCAGATCACCAAACACTACACACCCGAGGGGCTGATCGGCACGCAAGTCATGGCCGTGGTCAACTTCCCGCCGCGCCAGATCGGGCCGGTGCGCTCAGAGGTTCTGGTGCTGGGCCTTGCCGACGAAAACGGGGATATCGTCCTCATCCGCCCCGATACGGATGTGCCTCCAGGCGAGCGGATGCAGTGACCCGCGTCTTTCTCACCCGCCCCCTGCCAGATAATGTGATCGCCGCCGCCGAGGCCGCGTTCGAGGTGGAAATCCGCGACAGCACCGCCGCAATGAAACCGGCAGAGATGCGCGCGGCGTTGGCGCTTTATGATGGCGTGCTGGCCACGCTGGGCGATAATTTTGACGCGGAGATTTTTGGCGACGGCCATCACCGTTGCAAGGTCATCTCCAACTTTGGTGTGGGCTACAACCATATCGACGCCGCCGCCGCCCGCGCCTGCGGGATCGCCGTTACCAACACGCCCGGCGCCGTGACCGATGCGACGGCCGATATCGGCATGACCCTGATGCTGATGACGGCCCGGCGCGCCGGTGAAGGCGAGCGTATCTTGCGCGCCGGCCGCTGGGACGGCTGGCACCCCACGCAGCTTCTGGGGACCCACATCACCGGCAAGACAGCCGGAATCATTGGCATGGGGCGTATCGGCTCGGCCATCGCCCACCGCTGTCACTATGGCTTCGGGATGAACGTGCTCTACACCGCACGCTCGGACAAGGACGTGCCATTCCCTGCTACGCGGATGGATCTACAAGAGGTGCTGAGCCGCGCCGATATCACCTTCATCTGTGTGCCGGGCGGGGCAGAGACCTACCACATGATCGACGCCGCCGCCCTGAAACAAATGCCAAGCCATGCCCACCTCATCAACATCGCGCGCGGCGATATCATTGACGAAGGCGCGCTGATCGACGCGCTGCGCGAAGGCCGGATCGCGGGCGCGGGGCTTGATGTTTACGAGCATGAGCCAAACGTGCCCGAGGCCCTGATCGCGATGGAGAACGTGACGCTCTTGCCCCACATGGGCACCGGCGCGCTGGAGGTGCGGGCCCGAATCGGGATGCTGGCCGTTGAGAACCTCAAAACCTTCTTTGAGACCGGCACCGGCCCGCACTTGGTCAACTGACGCTCGGTTACGCTTGACGCTGCGGCAGCGGGCGGCGACACCTGTCGGGTATTTGGGAGCACCACTATGACACCCCCCGCCATCACCGGAACTGGCGTTTTCACCCCGCCGCAAGTCATTACCAATGACGAATTGGTCATGGCGTTCAACGCCTATGCGGACCTTTTCAACGCTCAGAACGCCACCGCTATCGACGCAGGTGATGTGGAGGCCAAAGCCCATTCCAGCACGGATTTCATCATCAGCGCCTCGGGCATTCACCAGCGCCATGTGATGGACAAGTCCGGGATTCTCGATCCCGAAATCATGCATCCCACCTTTGCGCCACGCGCCGATGATATGCCCTCGATGATGGCCGAAATGGCGCTGAGCGCATGCCGCGATGCGCTGAAACAGGCCGGGCGGCGTGCCGATGAGGTTGATCTGATCATCTGCGCCGCATCCAACCACGAGCGCGCCTATCCCGCCATTGCCGTGGAAATTCAGGAGCTTCTGGGCGCAGGCGGGTTTGCGTTCGACATGAATGTCGCCTGTTCCTCAGCCACGTTCGGGATACAGGCAGCAGCAGATATGGTGCGCGCAGGCTCCGCGCGATGCGCCATTGTGGTCAGCCCCGAGATCTGTTCGGCCCATCTGGAATGGCGCGACCGCGATTGCCACTTCATCTTCGGCGATGTCTGCACCGCCGTCGTGGTCGAGCCGTCGGAGGCCGCGAAGGGGGCGAAGTTCGACATTCTCAGCACGCGCTGTGCCACGCAATTCTCCAACAACATCCGCAACAATAACGGATATCTGCGGCGCAGCCGGGGCCAGATGGAGGACCGACGCGACATGCAGTTCATGCAAGAGGGACGCAAGGTTTTCAAAGAGGTGCTGCCCATGGTCAGCGATCATATCCACGACCATCTGGAGGACGAACGCATCACGGCGGATGCGCTCAAACGGCTCTGGCTGCATCAGGCGAACAAATCGATGAACGACTTTATTGGCCGCAAAGTGCTTGGCCGCGCGCCAAGCGCCGAGGAGCAGCCCAATATCCTGCAAGACTATGCCAACACCTCCTCGGCAGGGTCTATCATCGCTTTCTCGAAATACTCTGATGATATGGGCGCGGGTGATATTGGGCTGATCTGCTCCTTTGGGGCGGGATACTCCGTGGGCTCGGTCATCTTGCGGCGGGAGGTGTGAGGGACCCGCAGATCGGCATCGGGCAGAGGCGCCGCCTTGTGCGCGTGCGCACCGGATGCCAAGATTTAGAAATGACATTTCCCACGTAAGTCGATAGGTGGAAAGAGCGCAAGCGGCGCTACGTCATGAAGCGTTCAGGTTTTTTTTGAGGATAAGTGTATGTCGGCCATGGGCAGTTATTTGAAAAAACACACCGAGGCGTTGGTGAAAGATGTGGGCATTGAACCTGCCTGCCAACTGACGGGCAAGTCAAAGGCGACGTTGGGCCGCTATTACTCGGACCACGACGAACATGCAGACCGTTTCATCCCCGTCGATGCCGTGGCAGCACTCGAAGAGGCCGCCTCCTACCCCCATGTGACCGCGGCCTTGGCCGAGTTGAAGGGCATATCGCTTGAGTTCAGCGCGGAGAGACGCAACGCCAAGGAAGAGGGCGGGGTGAACAAAGACGTCATCGCCCTGAGCCAGCGGTTTGCGATGCTCATGGCCGAGTATCAGCAATCTATCGAGGATGGTGTGATCACGGTGAACGAGGCCAAGCGCCTGCTGCGTGAAACGACCCAGCTTCAGAAGGTGCTGATCGACATGAAGATGCACCTTGAAGAAGAAAGCAGCTAAAACGCGCTGCGCAAATTTGACGGCGCGCGGCCATAGCGGCGGCGCATCGCGCGCGCGAGCGCGGCGGGTGATTCGTAACCACAGCGCACGGCAATCTCCGACACGCTGAGCCGCGTGCTCTCCAACAGCTTCAACGCCTCTGACAGGCGCAAATGCCTATACACCGTGCCCGGCGGTGCGCCCAAAGCGGCGCGGAACCGACGGTCCAGCGTGCGCGGCTGCACCGACAAGGCCGCGGCCAAAGCGCCCAGTGCCAGAGGCTGCTCCACATGCGCACGCATCAGCGCCAGCGCTCGGCGGATCATCGGCGCACGCCCTTGAGGGTCCGGCGCATGCATCCGGCTTCCATGCATCACATGATCCTCCACATCGAGCCGCCCCGCCGTCCCAAGGTGATCCCCGATGAGCTCCAGCATCAGATCCAGCGCCGACATCGCGCCGGCGCAGGTAATGACGGGCCCGTCGCGCACCATGCGGGCGCGCTGCACATCCACCTGCAAAAACGCCTCGCCAAACGGCTCGATCAGGTCCCAATGCAAAGTCGCGCGGCGCCCTTCCAGCATTCCCGCCGCCGCAAGAAGCCATGGCCCCGCATCGAGCCCGACAACCACATCCGCCTGCCGCGCCGCACGGGTGATCGCCCGGCGCATAGGGGCCGTGTTCAGGGCTTCATGGCCGTAGCTTGCATGCACGAAAAGGTAATCGCACGGTGCCATATCACCCAACGCCGCATGGGGCAAAACCTGCATCCCCGAAGATGAGGTGACGGGCGCACCATCAGGGGTGAGGATGGACCAGTCAAACGCCGCGCTGCGCGTCACGGTGTTGGCGGCGCGCATTGGCTCAAGACAATTGGCAAGGCAGAGGTTGGAAAATTGATCGAAAATCAGCACGCTCACCCGAATGGGCCGTGGGAGTGGTTTTGTCCATTTCTGCATCATAGCTGTCCATTACGGCAAATGCGGCTATACGTCTAGCGAAGTAGGCTCAACCGCGAACCTGCCACCCAAAAGGAGTCGCCGATATGCCGCTGACCATGAACAAGGATGTCTTCATCACCTGTGCCGTCACAGGTGGCGGCGGCACGCAGGATCGCAGCCCACATGTCCCGCGCAGCCCCGAGCAGATCGCCGACAGCGCCATCGCCGCCGCAAAGGCCGGCGCAGCCGTGGTTCATTGCCATGTGCGCGACCCCGAGACCGGCGCGCCCAGCCGCGATCCGAAACTCTACCGCGAGCTGACCGACCGCATCCGCGCCTCGGACACGGATGTAGTGCTGAACCTCACCGCCGGGATGGGCGGCGATATGATTTTTGGCGATCCCGAAAACCCCCTGCCCGTGCAAGACAGCTCAGACATGGTCGGCGCAACCGAGCGTATGGTCCATGTGGCCGAATGCCTGCCCGAGATATGCACGCTCGATTGCGGCACGATGAATTTCGCCGAGGCTGATTACGTCATGACCAACACGCCCGGCATGCTGACTGCGATGGGCGGCATGATGACCGATCTGGGCGTGCGCGCCGAGATCGAGGCGTTCGACACGGGCCATCTTTGGTATGCCAAACAACTGGTCGCAGATGGCGTGCTTGAAAAAGATGCGTTGGTGCAGCTTTGCATGGGGGTGCCATGGGGGGCGCCCAATGACCTCAACACCTTCATGGCGATGGTCAACAACGTGCCGTCCGACTGGACATGGTCCGCATTCTCGCTGGGCCGGGACCAGATGCCCTACGTCGCCGCCGCCGTTCTGGCGGGCGGCAACGTGCGCGTGGGGCTTGAGGATAACCTGATGCTGGACCGCGGCGTTCTGGCCGAAAACCATCAGCTCGTGACGCGGTCCGTCGAGATCATCGAGCGCTTGGGCGCGCGGATCATGACACCCGGCGAGGTGCGCGAGAAGCTGCGCCTGACCAAGCGGATGCCACGCGGGTGAGCATGCGTGTCCTGATCACCGGTGGCGGCTCGGGCATCGGTCTGACCCTCGCCCGCAGGTTCTCTGCGGAAGGCGCGCAAGTGGCGCTTTGCGATGCGGACCCCAAGGCGGTTGAGAGCGCCGCCGCGGCCCTGCCGGGTGCCATCGCGCGCACCTGCGATGTGACGGACGCGGCACAGATGGATGCGTTCCTTGCCGAAGTTGAAACCGCATGGGGCGGCATCGACGTGGTTTGCGCCAACGCGGGCACCGGCGGGCCTGCAGGCCGAATTGAGGATCTCGATTACCAGGCGTGGCAGGACTGTGTCGCCGTCAATCTGCACGGCGCGTTCCTGACATGCCGCTGGGCCGCGCGCCTGATGCGGGCCCAAGGGTCGGGCTGCATCATCATCACCTCATCCACCTCGGGCCAATGGGGTCACCCGCTCCGCTCGCCCTACTGTGCATCAAAATGGGCGCTGGTTGGCCTCACGAAAACGCTGGCGATGGAGCTTGGCCCCGCAGGCGTGCGCGTCAACGCGATCTGCCCCGGCGCGGTCGAGGGCGACCGGATGGACCGCGTCGTGGCGATGGAAGCCGCCGCCGCGGGGCGCGATGAAGCAGACGTGCGCGCGCAATATGTGAGCGGCGTGTCGATGCGCACATGGGTCACGGCAGATGATCTGGCCGACACAGTGCTTTTCCTCGCCTCACCCGCCGCATCCAAGATATCGGGCCAGATCCTCGCCATCGACGGCCATACGGAAACCAACGCGCCCTGACCGGGCCAGACCGAAACGGACAATGATATGAAACAGATAGCATCCATCATCGGCGGCGGCGTGATCGGCGGCGGCTGGGCCGCGCGCTTCGCGCTCAACGGCTGGGACGTGCAAGTGTTTGACCCCGACCCGGAAGCCGAGCGCAAGATCGGCGAGGTTATGGGCAACGCGCGCCAGGCCTTGCCGATGCTCTATGATTACGCCTTGCCCCAAGAAGGCCAGATCACCTTTCACGGCTCCATCGCCGACGCGGTCGCGGGCGCATCATGGGTGCAGGAAAGCGTGTCCGAGCGGCTTGCCCTCAAGCACAAGGTCTACGCAGATATCCAGGCCGCCCACCCGGCTGCACTGATCGGCTCCTCCACCAGCGGGTTCAAACCGTCCGAGCTTCAGGAGGGCGCGGCGGACCCCTCGCGCATCATGGTCGCGCATCCGTTCAACCCAGTCTACCTCATGCCACTTATCGAGCTTGTCGCTTCGCCTCAGACGGACGCAGGGGCAGTGGACTCAGCCGCCGACATGCTTACCTCGCTCGGCCTCTACCCCCTGCGCGTGCGCAAGGAGATCGACGCCCATATCGCCGACCGCTTCCTTGAGGCCGTCTGGCGCGAGGCGCTTTGGCTGATCAAGGACGGCATCGCCACCACGGAAGAAATCGACAACGCCATCCGCTACGGCTTCGGCATCCGCTGGGGTCAGATGGGCCTCTTTGAGACTTACCGCGTGGCGGGCGGCGAGGCCGGTATGAAGCATTTCATCGAGCAATTCGGCCCCTGCCTGGCCTGGCCCTGGACCAAGCTGATGGATGTGCCGGAACTGACTGATGAGTTGGTCCAGATGATCGCGGACCAATCCGACGCGCAATCCGGGCACCTGACCATCCGCGAGCTTGAGCGCAAGCGCGACGGCAATCTGATCGCGATGATGCGCGCGCTCAAGCAACAGGGCAACGCATCAGGGCGGTTGATCAACACGCACCAAAAGACCATGCGCCCACGTATGGAAGATGCGGTCCCCTTGATCAGCCAGCGCCGCATGATCCCGATCGATTGGACCGATGTGAACGGCCATATGAACGAGGGCCGCTACGGCCAGCTTTTCTCCGATGCCGCGGAAGAGATCATGGCACATATCGGCGCGGATGACGACTATATCGCGGGGGGACTGAGCTATTTCACCGTGGAGAGCACCGTGAAATATCTGGCCGAAACCCATGCGGGCGAAAGGGTCAAGGTCCACACGACCATCACCGAGGGCCAAGGCAAAAAGCTCCGCTGCTTCCACGAAATGATCCGCGAGGCGGATGGTGAACTGCTCGCCACCTGCGATCAATTCATGCTGCATGTGAGCCTTGAGACCCGCCGCACCTGCGATCCCGCGCCCACCGTGCGCGCCAATGTCGAGCGCCTTGCCGCGCTGCATGCGAAGGAGACGTGACATGAATTTTGGCCTGACCGACGAACAGGAGATGATCGTCTCCACCGTCCGCAGCTTCGTGGAAAAGGAAATCTATCCGCATGAGGCCGAGGTCGAACGCACCGGCGAAGTGCCCGCCGCCGTGGCCGAGGCAATCAAACAAAAGACCCTCGATCTGGGCTTTTACGCCTGTAACTTCCCCGAAGAGGTAGGCGGCGCAGGCCTCAACCATCTGGAATTCGCACTGGTCGAACGCGAGCTGGGGCGCGGCTCCATGGCGCTCAACCACTTTTTCGGACGGCCGCAGAATATCCTGATGGCTTGCGAAGGCGAGCAGCGCGAGAAATACCTCCTTCCCGCGGTGCGCGGCGAGCGGATGGACGCGCTGGCCATGACCGAACCGGGGGCCGGCTCGGACGTGCGGGGCATGAAATGCGCGGCCCGCCGGGATGGTGGCGACTGGGTGCTCAACGGCACGAAGCACTTCATATCCGGCGCGGATCATGCAGATTTCCTGATCGTCTTTGTGGCCACGGGCGAGGATGACACGCCAAAAGGTCCCAAAAAACGCATCACGACCTTCCTCGTCGATCGCGGCACCCCCGGCTTTACCATCCGCGACGGCTACAAATCCGTCAGCCACCGGGGATACAAGAACATGATCCTCGAATTCGATGAATGCCGCCTTCCAGATGCTCAAGTGCTGGGCGAGGTCGATGGCGGCTTTGCCGTGATGAACGAATGGCTCTACGCCACGCGCATCACAGTGGCCACAATGAGCGTTGGCCGCGCGCGCCGATGCTTCGACATGGCGCTGGCCTACGCGGCAGAGCGTGAGCAGTTTGGCCAAGCCATCGGCAAGTTCCAAGGCGTGAGCTTCCAGATCGCCGATATGATCACGGAGATCGACGCCGCCGACTGGCTCACCCTCGCCTCCGCATGGCGGCTGGATCAAGGCCTGCCCGCCAACCGCGAGATCGCTTCGGCCAAGCTCTACGCCTCCGAAATGCTGGCGCGCGTGACGGATGCCACGCTCCAGATCTATGGCGGCATGGGCCTGATGGACGACTTCCCGATCGAGCGGTTTTGGCGCGATGCCCGCGTTGAGCGCATCTGGGACGGCACCTCTGAGATCCAGCGCCACATCATCAGCCGTGATCTCCTGCGGCCCTTGGGCGCGTAAGAGATTTTATGCCTTCGGCGAGGATATTTACGGCAAGAAGAAGAGGGGGTGCCCAACAAGCAGCCCCCTCACGAAAAGACACAAGATCTTCTCCTTGCACGGCCATCGGCGTCCCCGCCTGTCCCGCTCTCAGAAAGTCACCGATTTTGGTTAACAAAATGTATATTCTTCTTGCCGCAAATATCCTCGCCGAAGGCTCTTTTCTTTTTGGAGCGACATCACAATGACGCGCGACCTCGGCCGCCTCTTCCGGCCCGAATCTATCGCTGTGGTCGGCGGTGGCGCATGGTGCGCATCGGTGATCGAGCAATGCGCCAAGATGGGCTATGCAGGCCCCGTCTGGCCCGTCCACCCAACCCGTACCGAGGTCGCAGGCACGCCCGCCTATCCCTCGCTTGACGACTTGCCCAGCCCGCCCGACGCCGTCTTTCTTGGTATCAACCGCCACGCCACCATCGACGCCGTGCGCAGTCTCAGCGCCATGGGCGCAGGCGGTGTGGTTTGCTTTGCCAGTGGTTTTGCCGAAGCACAGGCAGAAACAGGTGATGGGACCGATCTGCAAGCAGCCCTGTTGGAAGCGGCGGGCGACATGCCCGTGCTCGGCCCAAACTGCTACGGGTTCATCAACTATCTCGATGGCGCACTTTTGTGGCCGGACCAGCATGGCGGTCAGCGCGTCGAGCGGGGGGCAGCCATCCTCGTGCAAAGCTCCAACATGGCGATTAATTTGACCATGCAGGCACGCGGACTGCCACTGGCCTATGTGCTCACAGCAGGCAATCAGGCGCAAACCGGCCTTGCAGAAATGGGCCTCGCCGCGCTCCGCGATGACCGGGTCACAGCCCTTGGTATGCATATCGAAGGCATCGGGGACATTCCTGCGTTCGAGGCTCTGGCCGCCGAGGCGCGGGCCTTGGGCAAGCCTATCGTGGCGCTGAAAGCAGGGCGCTCGGACCAAGCGCAGGCCGCGACCGTGTCGCACACCGCCTCCCTTGCCGGAAGCGATGCCGGGTCCCGCGCGCTTCTGCGCCGCCTCGGGATCGCGCAGGTAAATGGGCTGACCGCGCTTCTCGAAACGCTTAAGCTGCTGCATTTCGCGGGTCCCCTCAGCTCCAACCGCATCGTCTCCATGTCCTGTTCGGGCGGTGAGGCAAGCCTGATCGCGGATGTAGCACTTGATCATGATGTGATGTTCCCACCGCTCAACGAGGCCCAGAGGCGGGGGCTGCGCGATGCGCTCGGGTCAATGATAGCCCTTGCCAACCCTCTGGATTATCACACTTTTATCTGGAACGACGCCGCAAAGATGACCGCCTGCTTCACCGCCATGCTGCAAGGCGATGTGGCCGCGGGCATTCTCATCGCCGATTTCCCCCGGCCCGACCGTTGTGACACGGCCGCGTGGGAGTGCCTCTTTGAGGCGGGCGGTGCTGCGCAGAAGGCAACGGGCAAACCTCTCCTTCTGACCGCCACATTACCCGAAGCCCTGCCCGAGGCCTTCGCCGCCCGTGCCGCCACCGCCGGGATGGTGCCGATGATGGGGCTGGAGGACACGCTCACCGCCATCGCCGCGGCCCAAATGCCTGCACCGCAAGCGGACCAGGTCGCCCTGCCCGGTACCCCGCTCAACCCGGTCACGCTGAGTGAGGCAAGCGCGAAGTCCGCCCTCGCGGCGCACGGTCTTCAAGTGCCGCAGGCACGTCAATGCCAGCGCAGCGAATTGCCCCTGGGCGCAGCCGAGGCCCCGTACCCAGTTGTTTTGAAATCCGAAGGGCTGGCGCATAAGACCGAAGCGGGCGGCGTCGCGCTGAACATCGCCAACCCCGAGGCGCTGATGATGGCCGCAGACACCATGCCCGGCGACAGCTTCCTCATTGAGGAGATGATCACCGGCGCGATCACCGAGTTGCTGGTCGGTGTTGTCCGCGATCCGGCGCATGGGTTTGTCCTGACCTTGGGCGCGGGAGGCACGATGACAGAGCTTATGCGCGATACGGCCTCGCTGCTGTTGCCCACAACGCCCGAGGACATACGCGCCGCCCTCGGCACCTTGCGCATCGCACCGGTTCTGTCAGGCTACCGTGGCAGGCCCGGCGCGGATATGCACAGCATCGTGGACGCCGTGCTGGCGGTGCAAGATTATACATTGGCCCATAAGGACCGTATTGAAGAGGTCGAGATCAATCCGCTCATCGTCACCCCCACCCGCGCGGTGGCCGCCGATGCGCTTATCACTTTGGGAGAAGAGACATGAGCCATCCGATCAAAACCGAAACACGCGGACATGTCCTTGAGGTCACGCTGGACCGACCCAAGGCCAACGCGATCGACCTCACCACAAGCCGTCTGATGGGTGAGGTGTTCCAGGATTTCCGAGACGATCCGAGCTTGCGCGTGGCGATCATCACCGGGGGCGGCGATAAGTTCTTTTGTCCGGGATGGGATCTGAAGGCGGCGGCGGATGGTGACGCGGTGGACGGTGATTACGGCGTTGGCGGTTTCGGCGGCATTCAGGAAATGCGCGATATGAACAAGCCAATCATCGCGGCGATCAACGGCATCTGCTGTGGTGGCGGGCTGGAATTGGCGCTCAGCGCCGATATTCTTCTGGCCGCAGATCATGCAAGTTTTGCGCTGCCTGAAATCCGCTCAGGCACTGTAGCTGATGCCGCATCGGTAAAGCTGCCCAAGCGCATTCCCTATCATATCGCGATGGAGATGCTTCTGACCGGACGCTGGATCGACGCGGAAGAGGCCGCACGCTGGGGCATGATCAACCGCATCTATCCTGCGGCCGACCTGATGAGCGAGGCCCGTGCGATGGCCGATCATCTCGCGAGCGGCCCGCCGCTTGTCTATGCCGCGATCAAGGAGATCATGCGCGACGCCGAAGGCCGCACATTTCAAGACACGATGAACAAGATCGTCCGTCGGCAATATCCAACCGTGGATAAGCTCTATGCCTCAGAGGATCAGATGGAAGGCGCACGCGCGTTCAGCGAAAAGCGTGATCCGGTCTGGAAGGGAAAGTGATGCAGCCAACACGCGATTTTGTTGGCTGCGGCTCAACACCGCCCCGCTCACAGTGGTCCGGCGGTGCGCGTATCCCAGAGCGTTTCTGCATTAACGATTAGGAGGGCGATGAGCGCTCCATCCTTCGGGCAAAGATCGCTTGGAGGAAGGTCTTCCAGATGTGGCCGTCTGGCCGTAAGTCCGCGCGCGCCCGTGATGGCGTCTGGATCGCCCAACGCGGCAATATTGCCCATGACCGGGACGAAACAAACCGCAATCCCGCGCCTGTTCTAAGGCGTTGGAAAATTTCCCGTTTCGCATCCGGGCACAGATCGCTATCTTATCCGGCACAATGATAAAACTCGGCCAACTGGGAGATAACGTATGAAACATACCCTCAAATTCGGGGTCGCCGCCGCGATCAGCATGACCTTCGCAGGCGAAGCTCTCGCCACGGAATGGAACGTCTCGCTCTGGGGTAAGCGCCGCGCCTTTACCGAACACGTGGAGAAGCTGGCCGAGCTGGTCGATGCCAAGACAAATGGCGAGTTCACTCTGAACATCAGCTATGGCGGCCTGTCGAAAAACCGCGAGAACCTTGATGGCATCTCCATCGGCGCGTTCGAGATGGCGCAATTCTGCGCGGGCTATCACCGCGACAAGAACCCCACCATCACAGTGCTGGAGCTGCCCTTCCTCGGCGTCGAGACGCTGGAGCAGGAACGCGAATTGTCGATGGCGCTCTACGCCCTGCCCGCCGTGCAAGAAGACCTCGGCCTCTGGAATGCCACGCTGCTGATGCCCTCGCCCATGCCGCAATATAACCTTGTCGGTCTCGGCGATGCACCCGCAACCCTTGAGGATTTCGCAGGGCTGAGCGTGCGCGCGACCGGCGGCATCGGGGCCGCGATGGAAGCCGTGGGCGCCGTGCCCACCTCCATGTCCGCGACCGAAGTGCGCCAGTCGATGGATAGCGGCGTCGTCAAGGCCGTGGCCTTTGCTCCGCATGCGCACATGTCCTTCGGCACGATCGAGAATGGCAAATGGTGGACCACCAACCTCAACCCAGGCACGGTCAACTGCCCCGTCGTGGCCAACACGGACGCCCTCAATGATCTGAGCGACGCGCACCGCGAGGCGCTTTTGGGCTCCATCGACGAGGCGCTGGATCACTATGTGGACAATTACACCAACGTGACCATGGCCGCTTGGGGACCGGCGCTGGACGAGCGCGGGATCGAGCGGGTGAGCTTCTCCGCAGAGGGCCTCGCCGCGTTTGAAGAGGCCGTCGCGGGCCCTGCCGCAGCCGCATGGATCGAAGATATGAGCGCCCGCGGTCTGCCCGCGCAGGAGCTTTATGATTTCGCCATCGGTAAAATCGGTGAACTCAAAGGCATGTAAGCCACAAAAGCGCCTCGGGGCCTTGCCCCGGGGTCTCTCGGCTCTCCGCCCACCCCGCTCAAGACCGGGACGCGGAGCGCTGATACAGCCGATTTCCGCAGCATGAAGGACACATCATGGCTGGCGCCGCCTCCGTCCTATCAGACGACAGCACCCTGTCGCGCATAGATGCCCGCCTTTATGGGCTTGAACGTTTTATGGCGCTTCTGAGTGGCCTTGCAGTGTTCGCGATGATGTTGCTCGCGGTGGTATCCGTGGGGGGGCGCAATTTCTTCGGCCAACCGCTGCCCGGCTATGTCGATTGGATCGAGCAGGCCATGCCGCTCATCGCCTTCATGGGCATCGCCTATGCACAGCGCGACGGCGGGCATATCCGCATGGATATCGTGGTCGGTACGCTCAAGGGCCGCGTCCTCTGGGCGGTGGAGTTGATCACCACCCTTTTCGTGCTGGCGCTTATGCTCTTGCTGGTCTGGGGCACATGGGCGCATTTCGAGCGTAGTTTCGATTTCGCAGCCCCGCTCTGGAGCCGCGACAGCTCCATGGATATCGCCCTGCCCCTTTGGCCTGCCAAACTTCTGGCCCCCGTGGCGTTCAGCGTGCTGTGCCTGCGTCTCTGCCTTCAGGTCTGGGGCTTCACCCGCGCGCTTATCTCCGGCACCGACAGCCCCGTGGCCGTGCCCATGGTCATCGACGCCGCCACCCAGGCGCGCATGGAGGCCGAGCAACTGACCGGCCGCGACGGATAGGAGCGCGATATGGAGCCTACCGATATCGGCATCATCGTCACTGGCGGCATGCTGGTCATGGTCATCCTCGGGATGCGCGTGGCCTTCGCCGCCGCCATGGCCGGGATGGTTGGCCTCATCTGGATCTTCTGGGCGCGCAAGGGCTATGCGGGCGATGAGCTTGGCTGGGCCCTCACCGTGGCGATCAAAACCGCAGGCCAAGTGCCCCACTCCAAGGTCAGCTCGCAGGCGCTGAGCCTGATCCCGACCTTCATCCTGATCGGCTATCTCGCCTATTACGCTGGGCTCACGGTCGCCCTGTTCGAAGCCGCAAAACGCTGGATAGCCTGGGTGCCCGGTGGCCTCGCCGTCTCGACGGTCTTTGCCACGGCAGGCTTTGCCGCCGTGTCGGGCGCATCGGTGGCCACGGCGGCGGTATTTGCGCGTATCGCCATCCCTGAGATGCTCAAAATCGGCTATGATAAACGCTTTGCCGCAGGGGTGGTGGCCGCGGGCGGCACGCTCGCCTCGCTGATCCCTCCCTCCGCCATCCTCGTGATCTACGCCATCATCGTGGAACAGGACGTAGGCAAGCTTCTGCTCGCAGGCTTCATCCCCGGCGTCTTTTCAGCCTGCGTCTATGCGATCCTCATCGTGGGCATGGCCCTGACCATCAAGGGCTTCGGCCCGCCCGTCAGAGGCTTCACATGGCGGCAACGGTTCGCATCCCTGCCGCCCGCGCTGCCCATCGTCTTTGTCGTCGTGACGATCATCTTCTTCGTCTACAACCCGTTCGGCGGTGATGCCTGGGGCACCCCGACGGAAGGAGGGGCTATCGGCGCGTTCGTCGTCTTCCTCATGGCGCTTTATCGCGGCATGCGCTGGCCCGAGTTGAAATCAGCCCTTCTGGAAACCGCGAAGCTCAGCGTGATGATTTTCACCATCATATGGGGCGTGCTGATCTATGTCCGCTTCCTCGGCTTTGCCGACCTGCCGGGCGCCTTTTCGGACTGGATCACGTCGCTGACCATGTCGCCAATGCTGATCCTGGTCTGCATCCTGCTGGCCTATGCGGTGCTGGGCATGTTCATGGACGCGATCGGGATGCTTCTCTTGACCCTGCCCGTGGTCTACCCGGCGGTCATGGCGCTTAACGGCGGTGAATATGTCTCGGCGGCCGATAGCGCCTTTGGCATGTCCGGCCCGATGTGCGCGATCTGGTTCGGGATATTGGTGGTAAAAATGGCAGAGTTCTGCCTCATCACGCCGCCCATCGGGCTCAACTGTTTCGTGGTAGCGGGCGTGCGCCCGGACCTCAGCGTGCAGGATGTGTTCAAGGGCGTGACACCCTTCTTCATCGCCGACGGGATCACCATCGCATTGCTCGTCTCATTCCCGTTAATTGTTCTTTGGTTGCCGGGGCTTGCGGGCTAAACGGCCTTGAGCGCCGCCGCAATGATGCCTTCTTTCGACGGCATCGTCGCCGCATAGGCGGGGCCTGTGGCGATAAAGCTGTCTTCTGCGGCCAGCCTGCTGACCCGCGCGCGCCCCGCCTCCACAAAGAGCGTAATCAACCCCTCGGCCTGCCCACCCGTGCGCCGGCACTCGTCCACCACAAGCACCGCATCGCAGCCTTTGGTGGCCTCGAGAAGCGCCGCCTCCGGCACGGGCGCAACCCAGCGCATGTCGATCACCCGCGCGTTCACACCTTGCACGGCCAGCTCCGCCTGCGCCTGCCGGGACAGGTAATGCCCGTTGCCATAGGTCACGATAGCGAGGTCGGTGCCATCCCCGTGCACACCCACCTCATCCAGCCCGATCACTTCGCCGCGCGCAGGGTAAGTTCCCATCCACGCGCCGTCGCCCTCAAACAGATCGCGCATCGGATAAAGCGCAATCGGCTCGACAAAGATCACCACGCGCTGCTCTTCGCGCGCCAGACGCACGCATTCGCGCAGCATCATCGTTGCCTCTGGCCCCGATGACGGGCAGGCCACGATCACGCCCGGAATATCGCGCAGCACCGCCAGAGAATTGTCGTTGTGGAAATGCCCACCGAAGCCCTTTTGATAGCCAAGCCCGGCAATGCGCAGCACCATCGGATTTGTGAACTGCCCTTGGGAGAAGAACGGCAAGGTCGCCGCTTCCCCGCGCAACTGATCCTCGGCATTGTGCAGATAGGCGAGGAACTGAATCTCCGGCATCGGCAAAAACCCGTTATGCGCAAGGCCAATGGCGAGGCCAAGGATGCTCTGCTCATCCAGCAGCGTATCAATCACCCGGTCCGGCCCAAACCGCCCATGCAGCCCCTTGGTGACGCCGTAGACACCACCCTTGCGGCCCACATCCTCGCCCATCAACGTGATCTCACCATGCTCCAGCATCAGATCCGTCAGCGCCCAGTTGATCAGACGGCTCATCGGGTGTGGCGTCTCCATGCTGCGCAGATCGCTGCCGAAGGCTGCCGCGCGGGTGGCATGATCCGGCCCGTTCGTGGGTGCGCAGGCGCGTTTGGGCGGGATGATACTGGCCATCACATCCGCCGCCGTTTGCAGCCGGGGCCGCTGCACAGCCCGTTCGGCGACACGCGCCACATCGGCGCAGGTCTCGTCGTAAATCTCAAGCGCCTCGGCGCGGCTCATCGCCCCCGCCGCCTCCAAAAGCCGCACGGAATGCAGCAGAGGATCGCTCGCCTCGTCCGCTTCCACCTGTGACACCGGCAAATAGGTCGTCGGCAAATCCGCGCCCGCATGGCCGTAAAGGCGCACCATGGTGAGATGCAAAAACGCAGGCTTGCGCGTCCGCCGCGCATAGCCCGCCGCCTCCGCCGCCACGCGGGCCGTATCGTAGATATCAAGCCCATCGGCGTGGAAATACTTCAGCCCCGGGCGGTGCTGCATCGACGCGGCGATCCAGCCCTTCGGCGTCTGCGTGGAAATCCCGATGCCGTTATCCTCGCAGACCCACAAAAGCGGCAGCGGCACAGATTGCACAGAGGCCCAGCCCGCCGCATTGATCGCACCTTGGGCAGTGGAATGATTGGCCGAGGCATCGCCGAAACTGGCCATCGCAATGCCGTCCGCAGGCAGCATCCGGTGCTCGGGCGGGCGACGGCGCGCAAGGCCGATCCCATACGCCGCCCCTACCGCCTTGGGCAAATGCGAGGCAATCGTCGAGGTCTGCGGCGGGATCATCAGCGCGCGGGAGCCCAGAACCTTGTGCCGGCCGCCGGAAATCGGGTCCTCGGATGAGCACGCAAAGCTCAGAAGCATATCCCATGTGATATCCTGATCCGGCACCTGCCCCGCGCGGGCAATCTGAAACGCCGCATCGCGGTAATGCAGAAATGCAATGTCATCGGGGCGCAGCGCGTGGGCCACCGCCGCCATCCCCTCATGCCCCGAAGAGCCGATCGTGTAGAATCCCTGCCCCGCTTTTTGCATCGCGCGGCTGGTCCGATCAAGCGCCCGGCTCAGGCATTGCGCGCGAAAAAGCGTGACCGCCTCTGCCTGGCTCAGCGCATCATCGGGCGCGCGCCCGGGCGGTAAATTCCCCGCAGGCACGCGAGTGCGAAAATTCTCATGCACGATCTCGGCGCGGTCCATGCATCCACCTCCCGTAATCCTCCCGCGCACCATGCAGGGGCACTTCGCGCACCGCAAGCAAGGATCGCGCCGGGCCCGCGCCTTGGCGCTTGTTTCAAGCCCGCCGCGTGAGGTATCACACCGCGGTGATCCTGAAGGAGGCCACCCCGCGCATGACAGATTCCACCGCCCCGGCGCTCGACCTTGTGGGCGTAAGCCTGCGTCTTGATGGGCGCATGGTTCTGGACACGCTTACACTGCGGGCGCAGGAGCGGCGCATCGGCATCGTCGGGCGCAATGGTGCGGGCAAGTCGACCCTCGCGCGGCTCATTGCCGGGCTGGAAGAGCCACAGGAGGGCGCTCTCAGCGTGTTTGGCGTCAATGTCGCGCGCGACCGGGCAAAGGCCTTGCGCACCGTGGGCATCCTCTTCCAGAACCCCGATCATCAGATCATTTTTCCCACTGTGGACGAGGAAATCAACTTCGGCCTGCGCCAGATGGGCCTGTCCAAGGACGAAGCCGCCACCCGCACCACCGCCATGTTGGAGCAGTTCGGCAAAAGCCATTGGGCCGGAGCGCCTGTGGCCACGCTCAGCCAAGGGCAAAAGCAGCTTTTGTGCCTGATGGCCGTGCTCGCGATGGCCCCGCGCCTTATCGTGCTGGACGAGCCACTCTCGGGGCTCGACATCCCCACCCGGCTTCAGCTGACCCGCTATCTCGACGCCGCCCCGGCCACGCTGGTGCATATTTCGCACGATCCGGTGGCACTGGCGGGGTATGAACGGGTGATCTGGCTCTCGGACGGGCGGCTGCGCGAGGACGGTCCTGCCACGAAGGTTCTCTCAGCCTTCACCCGCGAGATGGAGCAGTTGGGAGGGCGCGATGATATCTCTGACCTCGCCGGTTGAAACCCGCGCCCATGGCTGGCCCGCGGGCGCGAAACTGGCCACCCTTTGCGCCGCGACGATGGTGCTTTTCGCGATGCAGTCGCTCACCTTGCATCTGGTGGCTTTCGGCGCTTGCCTTGCGCTTTATGCAGCGCCGGGCTGGGTCTTTCTGCGGGCCGGGCTGCGGCGGCTTTGGATCTTATGGCCTTTCGTCGGTCTCATCGCGGTGTGGCATCTGATCACTGGCGCGCCGCAAGACGGGGCCATCATCGCACTGCGCATGCTCAGCGCCGTGGGCCTTGCGAACCTCGTGACGATGACGACACGGCTCAGCGATATGATCGCCGTCATCCGCTGGCTTGCCACGCCGCTGCGCCGCGTCGGGCTGAGCACGCGCGCGCTGGAATTGGCCATCGCCCTGATGATCCGGTTCACGCCGGTTCTGGTCGAAAAGGGCACGCATCTCAGCCGCGCGTGGCGTACCCGCTCACCCAAGGGGGTGAACTGGCGCATCGTCATGCCCTTCACCCTTCTGGCCATAGACGATGCCGAACATGTGGCCGACGCGCTCAAAGCGCGCGGGGGGCTGGCGCCCGGCGCGGCGGAGCGTTAAGCCTCGCTTCATGGAACGCTCCCTCGCCCTCATTGCGCTTTTTGCGGCTCTCATCGCGGCACTTGGCCTCATCCCCAAATTCGCGCTCGCCTTCGGTGTGCCGATCACGGCGCAGAGCCTTGGTGTCATGCTCTGCGGCACCATTCTGGGCGCGCGGCGCGGTGCGCTGGCGGTGCTGTTGTTTCTCTTGCTGGTGGCAATGGGCCTGCCGCTTTTGGCGGGCGGACGCGGGGGGCTTGGCCTGTTTGTGTCGCCCACGGCGGGCTTCCTGATCGGCTTCCCGCTCGCGGCTTTCGCGGCGGGCTGGATCACCGAGCGCTGGCGCTCCGTGCCGCTCGGCATTGCCTCGGGCGTGGCGGCGGCGGTGGGCGGGATACTCGTGCTCTACGCCTTCGGCGTGACAGGCATGGCCATCGTGCTGGACAAAAGCTGGGGCGAGGCCGCACTCCTGATCACGGCCTTCCTGCCCGGCGATGCGATCAAGGCGGTGCTGGCCGGTCTGATAACCGCGGCGCTCGCCCGCGCCCGGCCCCGCGCCGTGCTCTCGCGGCTCTAAAACGTTTCGCGCAAAACCAACGCAGACCCAAGGCCGCCCGCCGCCGCAATCGCCGCAAGCCCCGCGCCGCCGCGCGCCTGCATCTCGTGGAAAAGCCGCACGGCAAGCACAGCGCCGGACGCGCCGATAGGATGCCCCCGCGCCAAAGCCCCGCCGCCCAGATTGACGATCTCGGGATCGATCTCAGCGCCTCGGATACAAGCCAGCGCCTGCACCGCATAGGCCTCCATGATCTCTGCCGTGCCCAGATCGTCGGGCGCCACATCCGCGGCCTGCAAAGCCGCCGCGATAGCTGCAATCGGCGCGATCCCCGGCTGCATCGGGTCCGCACCAAGCGTTGCTGTGCCTGCGATCCTGAGGCCGCGCCCCGCGGCCACGCGCTCCGACACTACCACGCAAACCGCCGCACCATCTGCGGCCACCGCCGTGTTGGCCGCCGTGATGTCGCCTGTGACGTGCGCCGCGCGGGCGGCCACCTTGGCGCTGAGGCTCCGGGCAAACGGGTCTTGGCTGACACCGATCAGCGGCACGATCCCGGCGCAGGGCCCCGCCGCGAGGGCGCGCGCGTGGCTGTGCATGGCCCACGCATCCTGCGCCGCGCGCGAAATCCCCCACGCCCGGCCCAGCGCATCCGCTGCCTCGACCATATCCACATCCCGTATCGCATCGGGCGCGAAAGCCGCCTGCTCGTACGGCTCCGGCGCGCGCCCGTCGGCAAATGTGCGCGCGCGCAAGGGCCGGCGCGAATAGCTCTCCACCCCGCCCGCGAGCACCACCTCGGCCTGACCGGCCTCAACCATCGCCACCGCGATCCGGATCGCATCAAGCCCGCTCGCACATTGCCGATCAATGCTCAGCCCCGCGACCCTCTCAGGCAGGCCCGCCGCAAGTGCTACAAGCCGCGCGGGGTTGCCGCCCGCACCCAGCGCGTTGCCGAGGATCACCTCCTCCACATCCGCGCCCGATAGCCCCGCATCGGCCAGCACCGCCGCAATCACGGGTACGGCCAAATCGTGAATTTCAAGCGCCGCAAACGCCCCTCCACGCGGCACCACAGCGGTGCGCCGGGCAGCCAGCAGAACCGCGCTCATTGCAGCTCCAACCAAAGCGTGAGGGCCGCCAGATCCGGCTTGCCCGCCGCCGTCATCGGAAACTCCGGATGCCTCAGCACACGGCGCGGTACAGCGCCTGCATCCAACGCCGTGCGGCAGGCCGCAAGAAGCGCCTCCACCTCCGCGCTCCCCTCGATCACAGCCACCAAGGCCTGCCCCCGCGCCGCATCTGCAACTGGCAAAACCGCGGCCTGAAAGACGCCCGGCTGGGCCAGCAGAACCGCCTCAACCGCCTCGGGATGCACCCAGCGTTCGGCCACGCGCAGCGCACGGTCGCGCCGCCCCTCAAGATAGAGATATCCGCCCGCGTCCAGCCGCCCGATCTCCCCCGCGCTCACCCAATCCCCCTCGCGGCGCAAGGGACCGTCGGCATAACGCTCCGCCACATAAGGCCCGCGCACCCAAACCTCGCCCGCATCATCGACCAATAGCTCCGCCACGCCATAGGCGCGACCGACCGAGCCTTGGGGCGTGTCTGCGTCAGTCATCGTGACAAAGCTCGTCTCGGATGCGCCGTAAAACGCCGTCACCTCGGCCCCCGGAAAGCACTGTAAGAGCCCTGCGCGCAGGTCTGCATCCAGCGCACCACCCCCAACAATCACATGGCGCAGCCCGCGCGCGCCTCCCGCCGCCAGAACCGGGCGCAGTTGCGAAGGGGTGGCGTAAAGCACCTCCTCGCCCATCAGCTCCGCCGCCTGTCTGCGTGGCACCATACCGCCCAGAAGGCTCACATGCGCACCCAGATGCGCGCCCTCCATCACCGCGTATAGACCCAATGAATGGCGCATATCGCCCAGAACAGACACCCGCGTGCCCGGCCCAATACCAAAGCGCTTGGCGTTGAGAGCAAAGCTGAGCATCCATGAGCCATCACGCCGCCAGATCCGCTTGGGCGCACCAGTGGTGCCCCCGCTCAAAACCTCGAAGATACCGTCCGGCAGTTCGGCGGGCCGCACGCCGTCCAGCCCGGCGGAAAAGCCATGCCCGCCCTCGATTGCCGCGCGCAAAGCACCAGCATCCTCCCCGCGCACCTGTGCGCAGGTGTGCCACGCAAAGCGCGGCGCGGCGCTCACCCCATCACCGCCCGCGCGGCACGGGTGTAGAAATCCCCATAATCCGCCGCCACCGGCACAATCGCCTCCAACGCCGCAAGCCGCTCGGCATAACCTTCTTCCGAGGCGGCCAGAACTGCCGCACGCAAACTTGCCTCATCCTCGCAAATGATCATGCCGGATGTGTCGAAGAAATCAGCAATGTTCGGGCAGCCCCAATAGATCGGCACGGTGCGGCACAAAATAGCATCCACCAGCTTTTCAGTGAAGTAATTACGCTCTTGGATATTTTCGATCACGACCGAGAACCGATAGGGCGCCAGCCCCTCGGACTTGGCGTGAAACGGGGTATAGCCTCGGCCCAACGCATCCATCTCTACATCCGCATCGCGCGCCCAATCCACCATGGAATGGCGCAAGCGATGCCCCTTTTGCGAGCGTTTCTCGGACGCGATCAGTGATAGGTTACGGCTCTTGGCGCGGCCCAGATCACGCCAATCGGGGACCCAGCATCCACCCGCGGGGAAAAACACGCCATTTGGAATCGCACTCAAAAGCGCTTCGTCGCTGGCCAGAACCTTGTGAAACCGCCCATACGCATTTCGCAAACGGTCCATGTGAGCGCCGTGAATAACGCGCGGCTCAAGAACCATTATCGACACGTTCGCCCGCGTGCCAAAACCAAAGCGCCGGTAATGCGACTTGCGCGGATAAACAATCAGATGATCGTCAGGACCCAGATCCCGCAGGCATTTGCCCGCAATGCCATCAGGCTGACCGAGCGGCCAGTCAAGCTTGTCCAAGGGAAATCCACCGGGCAGCAGGCCCAGCTTGGCCTCGTAGGGCAGGATCGCTATGCGGGGAGGTTGGGACAAATCGCGTGCCTTTGTGACGGATTGAAGCCTCCGCCTGATACGGCCAAACCGCCTTATACGCAATCCCGACCGCGGCCTCTGGGCGCGCCGCGACTGTCGCAGGTCCGCGCACAGGGGCCGCCCGCGCGCGAGATCATAAGCTCAGTGCACAGTGACCGGCATCATGTCGTTTTGACGCGCCAACACGAAGGCCAGCTTGCGGTCACGCACCAGCGCCAACCGCTCACCTTGGGCGCTATGCACAGCGTAAAGCGTCTTGAGCCCCGCCGCCTGACTGCGCAGTTCTTCGGGCAAATCCACGACCGCAACCGACCGGATATACGCAATCGGTGCGCCGTTCTCTTCGGCAAAATCATATTTCGTGTTCATACCAAACTCTCCTTATTTGCCCGATTTTTTGATCTTGATCGTCTGCACGACCACATCCGGCTGCGCGCGGGTCAAATCGACGTGCAAAAGCCCGTTTTCCATCACAGCCGCGCCCACCTCGACACCATCCGCCAAAACGAATGATCGCTGGAATTGCCGCGCCGCGATCCCGCGATGCAGGAAGATGCGCCCATCGTTATTGTCCCGCTGCCGCCCGCGGATCACCAATTGGCGATCCTCCAACGTCACCGCGAGGTCCTCCTCGGCAAAGCCGGCCACAGCCAGCGTGATTCGGTAGGAATGTTCCGAAGTCTGTTCAATATTGAAGGGGGGATAGCCTTCATTGCCGGATTTCGCGCTGCGCTCCAGCAACCGTTCCAGCTGTTCAAACCCCAGCATATAGGGGTGCGCCCCCAAAGTTAGCTTTGTCATCGACACGTCCTTACTTAAGCGACTGGCCTGTGAGGCCCCCGTCCCGTTGCGGCGGCGGGGGCTCACCGGAAAAATATGGGGCCGCGGGCCCCGCTTCGCAAGGGCTTTGCCAAAACCGGCGGAACGCTTATCTTGAGCGCTCTGGCCAACTGGAGAATCACGCAAGATGAACGCCTTCACCGATCTGTCGATGAAATCCGACGATGTGTTGCGCGTGGAGCTTGAAGAGTTCCGGCGCCAGCACCGCGATCTCGACGAGGCGATCACAGCGCTTCAGGAAAAGGGCGCGCGCGATCCGCTGACCATCAAGCGGCTCAAGCAGCAAAAGCTGCGCTTGAAGGATCGTATCGCCTATATCGAGGACCGTCTGACCCCCGATATCATCGCCTGAGCGGTCTCAGACCTTGCGTCTCAGACCTTGCGCGCCACCAACGTGTAGCAAAGCGGCATCTGCGCAGCGCGCCCCTCATACATGTCATATTCCACCTCGCGGTTGGAATGGGCATGCTCGGTCAGCCGCTCGATCGCTAGCCCCGCCGCCACACAGCCCGTGACCACCTCGCCCAGCGTATGGGTGAACCAGAACATCTCGGGCGACGCCTCGCCCGGGGAACCGTCATAAGTGATCGTTTCGGACCACGTCATCGGCGCACGCTCAAAGTAGGACCGGTCGATTGAGAAGGGATCGCTGGCCTCGGGCTCAAACATCTCCAGAAACGGATGCGTCTCGTAGATCACCAAGGGCGCGCCGGGTGCCAGAAGGCCCGACACCGCACGCAGCATCGCGGCCAGATCCGGCATCCAGTTCAGCACGCCGATGGTGATCAGCCCAAAATCAAAGGGCCCAAGCCCCTCGGGCAGATCATAGATATCGGCGCGCAGAAAGTCGCAGTCCGAGCCCGCCGCTTTGGCCAGCCTCCGTGCCTGCTCCAAAAACGCTTCGGATTGATCAATCCCCAGCGCGGGCGTGATCCCAAGTGCAGGCAGCGACAAAAGCTCCCGCCCATTATTGCACCCGACCTGCACCGCCCGCGCGCCTTTGAGATTCAAGTCGGTCAGCGTCGCGGTCATGGTGCCGTCCAGCTCGGAAAAGTCCGGGCGCGCCACGGCGCGCATCATCTCAGCCCATGTGTCCTTGGCCTCGAACGCCGCCGCGGATGCGTCCCAGGCCGCGCGGTTGGCGGCTGTGTATTGGGATGTTGTTACCATGCCGCACCCTGCCTCTTGCGCGTGGCCTTTTCAAGCGGCGCAAAATTATCGCGCAGAGCACCGCTCAGCCCTAGCGCTCCACGCGCGGCGTGCTAGGGTGTGCGCTCTTTTAAGCGCAGATATTGAGCATAAGGGGCGCGCCATGCCAGACGTGCAAATCGGGATCATCATGGGAAGCCAGTCGGACTGGCCCACGATGAAGGAAGCGGCGGAAATTCTGGACGCGCTTGGCGTGGCCTACGAGACACGGATCGTCTCAGCCCACCGCACGCCGGACAGGCTCTGGGACTATGGCACCAAAGCAGCCGGTCGCGGCCTCAAGGCGATCATCGCAGGCGCAGGCGGCGCGGCCCATCTCCCAGGTATGATGGCCTCCAAGACCCGCGTCCCCGTGATCGGCGTCCCGGTGCAGACCAAGGCGCTCTCAGGCGTTGATAGCCTTTATTCCATCGTGCAAATGCCACGTGGCTATCCCGTGGCGACCATGGCCATCGGGGCGGCGGGTGCTGCCAATGCGGGGCTTATGGCGGCGGCAATTCTCGCGAATGAGGATGCGGCTCTGGCCGAACGGCTTGATGCATGGCGCGCCGATCTTTCAGCCTCTATCCCGCAGGAGCCGCGCGATGAGTGATATGCTGCCCCAAGGCGCGACCATCGGTATCCTAGGTGGCGGACAACTGGGCCGGATGCTGGCCGTGGCCGCTGCGCGACTGGGCTTCAAGACCTGCGTGTTCGAGCCAGGCGCGGATTGCCCCGCGAGCCACGTGGCACATCGCCATATTCAGGCGGGCTATGATGACGAGGGCGCGCTCCGGACCTTCGCCGCCGCCGTTGATGTGATCACCTATGAGTTCGAGAACATCCCAACCGAGGCGCTTGATATTCTTGAGCCACTGACGCCCGTCCGCCCGGATCGCACAGCGCTGCGCGTGAGCCAGGACCGTCTGGTCGAGAAGGCATTCCTCAACGATCTGGGGCTGAAAACCGCGCCCTTTGCCGCCGTGGATGATGGCGTGGACCTCACAGAAGCCATGGCAGAGATCGGCATCCCCGCGATCCTCAAAACCCGTCGCTTTGGCTATGACGGCAAAGGGCAGGCACGCATCACGGACCCCAATGAGGCCGAGCAGGCCCTCGCCGCGATGAACGGCGCACCCGCGCTCTATGAAGGATTCGTTGATTTCACCCATGAAGTGTCAGTGATCGCCGCGCGCGGTTTGGGCGGCGATGTGGCGGCCTTTGACCCCGGTCAGAACGTGCATGAAGGCGGCATCCTGCGCACCACAACCGTACCCGCCAAACTCAGCCCGTCGCAACGCAGCGACGCCGTTCTGCTGGCCGCGCAGATCCTCAACAAGCTCGATTACGTGGGCGTGATGGGTGTGGAACTCTTCGTCACCGCAGAGGGGCTCGTGGTCAACGAGATCGCACCACGCGTGCATAATTCCGGGCATTGGACGCAGAATGGCTGCACCGTGGATCAGTTCGAGCAGCATATCCGCGCCGTGGCCGGATGGCCCTTGGGCGATGGAAAGCGACACGCGAATGTGGTGATGGAGAACCTCATTGGCAGCGATATGGACCGGGTGCCTGAACTGGCCAAATCAGGCGACTGCGCGCTGCATCTCTATGGCAAGTCGGACGTGAAAGAAGGCCGCAAGATGGGCCATGTGAACCGCATCACCGGCGCGGCCTGACCCTCCTCCGCCCTCTCGGGCCTCCTCGGGCGAAGAGGGCCCACACGGGACCGAAGAGCCCCCCGCCAACGGGTCATCCCCGCCGCGTGCGCTCCACCTTGCGCTTGGCCTTGGCAGCCTTGCGCTTCGCCGGTCCCGGCTTGCGGCGTGATGCCTTGCCCCGACCCTTGCCAGACCCGCCGCGCGGCACGGCCTTGCCTTCGATGGAAATCAGCTCCAGAGCGATCCCGCCCGTCACCGGCACAGCTTCGGCCAAACGCACCGTCACCGTCTGACCCAGCCCGATGATCCGCCCGCTGTCCGAGCCCATCAGCGTGCCCGCCTCACGGTCAAAATGGAAATATTCCCGCCCGAGACTGCGCACCGGGATAAGCCCATCGGCCCCCGTCTCATCGAGCCGCACAAACACACCGAACTTGACCACGCCGCTGATCCGGCCCGTGAATTCATCGCCCACACGCTCGCTCAGAAACGCCGCGAGGTAGCGATCATTCGTGTCCCGCTCCGCCATCATCGACCGCCGCTCGGTGTCGGAGATATGTTTGGCCGTGCCTTCCAAACGGTCAATCTCTTGCGCGCTCAGCCCGTCATCGCCCCAGCCATGCGCGGTGATCAACGCACGGTGCACGATCAGATCCGCATACCGCCGGATGGGTGATGTGAAATGGCCATAAGCCCGCAGCGCCAGCCCGAAATGGCCGTAATTGCCGGGGCTGTAATAGGCCTGCGTCATGGCGCGCAGGGTGCTCATGTTGATCTGCTCGGAGTGATCCGTGCCAGCAGCGCCATTCAAAAGCGCGTTGAGATGCGCAGTCTTGAGAACCTGCCCCTTGGCCAGCACCAGCCCCGCCGCCTCGGCCACCTCGCGCAGACTATCGAGCTTTTCCTCCGCAGGCTCCTCATGCACCCGGTAGAGAAGCGGCACCTCGCGCGCGGCCAGCGTCTCGGCGGCGGCCACATTGGCCAGCACCATCATCTCCTCGATCAGCTTATGCGCATCGAGCCTTTCGGTGAAATTCACGCTCAGAACCTCGCCCGTATCGCTCAGCTGCACCTTGCGCTCGGGCAGGTCCAGATCGAGGGGCTGACGCCGGGCGCGGGCCTCTTTCAGCGCATCATAAGCGGCATAAAGCGGGCGGATCACAGGCTCCAAAAGGCCCGCCGCTCGCTCGGACGGGGTGCCATCCATCGCTGATTGCACCTCTTGATAGGTCAGCGAGGCCGCCGAGCGCATCAGGCCCCGCACAAAGCGCTGGCCGATTTTTTCGCCCTCGGCGCTGATCTGCGTCCGCACAGCAATGCACGCACGCGGCACGCCCTCATGCAGGCTGCACAGATCACCCGACAGCCGGTCGGGCAGCATCGGCACCACACGGTCCGGAAAATAACTGGAATTGCCACGCTCCCGCGCCTCGGCATCAAGGGCGGAGCCGGGGCGCACATGATGCGCCACATCGGCAATCGCGACCCAGATGATATGTCCGCCCACATTGGTGGGATCATCATCGGCGTGGGCATAAACGGCATCGTCATGGTCGCGCGCATCCGCTGGATCAATCGTGACCAAAGGCATCTCGCGCAAATCCTCGCGCCCCTCAATATCCGCCGGGGCCATCGCGTCGGCCTCCGCGATCACATCGTCCGGGAAGCGGTCGGGGATACCGTGTTGATGGATCGCAATCAGCGACACCGCACGCGGCGCAGACGGATCGCCCAGCCGTTGAAGGATGCGCGCGCGTGGCAGGCCCATGCGACCACGCGGGCCCGATTGCTCCGCCTCGACCAGTTCGCCATCCTTGGCGCCCTCGATCGCATTTGCGTCCACATGCCATTCCTTGCCGTTACCCTTGTCGATGGGCACGATCCGGCCACCTTCGGCCCCTTGGCGGAACACGCCCAGCACCTTGAGCGGGTTGGTCCCGATGCGCCGGATCAGCCGCGCGTCATAGCCATGGGCCTCGCCCTCAACCTCGCTCAGACGGGCAAGAATACGGTCGCCCTTGCCCAGCGCCGGATCAGAGGCGCGCGGGATAAGCAGGATCACAGGCTCCGGCCCACTGCCCTGCCACTCCATCGGGCGGGCCAGAAGCTCGCCATCGCTGGCCGCCCCCGTCACCTCAAGCACCGAAACAGGCGGCAGGCGATCCGTGTCGCGCCGGGATTTCTTGCGCGCCTCGATATGGCCCTCTTCGGCCAACTCTTTGAGCATGCGTTTCAGGTCGATCCGCGCCGCCCCCTTGATGCCAAAGGCGTTGGAGATGTCACGTTTCGAGGTGAGGGTCGGGTTGTCGGAGATCCATTGCAGGATTTCGTCGCGTGTGGGCAGCTGGCTCATCGTGCCGAAGTAGCACGGGCGGGCGCGGGCGTCATCCGCGAAATCCAAGGCCGGGCCTCACGCAAGGTCAGCGGCCGTATCCACATCGCGGAGCGTATCCAACAGGGCCACCGTCAGCGGCGCAAGGGTGTGCGCCGTATCGTCCAGAGTATGGCGTGTGGACCAGCGGACCCCTTGGAGAAACCTTGCAGGTGGCGGGGCGCTGCGTTTCAGCCCAATGAGCCAGTAGCCACCATCCGGCGCGGGGCCAAGGGCGGCACCGTGGCGGCCCAGCGCGCGAAAGGCGCGGGCGATGTGGGCTTTGCGGATACCGGGGATATCCCCACCGATGATGCAGACCGGACCCGGCGGTGCGCTTCGCATGAGCCGGGCCATCCGGTCACCCAGATCGCCGCGCCCTTGAGGGATGCGGGGCAGATGCGCGGGCCAGACGCGGCTCTGCAAGCCCGCATGGTCCGGGCTGACGGCGAGGCACGTCTCCCAGCGTGGGTCTTGGACCTCCCGCAAAAGCCGCGCCGTCTGGTGCCGAAACCACCATGCGGCATTTGTCATACCGATATCGGGGCCAAGCCGTGTTTTCACCCGGCCCGGACGCGGCTCCTTCACCATAACGATCAGCTGCGCGCGCCTCACAGATCGCGAACCATGTCGCGGTGATCTATGCCCGCGTCGTCATAGACGGGGCCTTGGGCGGTAAAGCCCAGCTTTTCGTAGAATTCCAGCGCGTGGAGCTGCGCACCCAGCCGCACACTCTGCATCCCACGCGCCTTGGCCGATGCCATGGCGGCGAGGATGAGCGCTTTGCCAAGGCCCGTGCCGCGGTCCGCTTGCAAGACGCAGACACGGCCAATCTTGGCCTCATGGCCCCCCAGAAGGATGCGCGCGGTGCCCACGGGCCTATCGCCCTGATGCGCCAGCAGATGGATCGCGGAGGCGTCGAGTGCATCACGTTCTTCGGAGGCGGGCACACCTTGCTCTTTCACAAACACGGTGTGGCGCAGTGCAAAGCAGGCCGCGTGATCCTTCGTCTCGGCAATCATCACGTGAAATAGTCGCTCAGAATGCGGGCATAGATCGCCTTGAGCTGGCCGATTTGCGCCACGCTCACCCGCTCATCCACCTGGTGCATCGTGCGCCCGACAAGGCCACATTCCACCACGGGACAGTGATCCTTCATGAACCGCGCATCCGACGTGCCACCTGACGTGGAAAGCACCGGCCGGCGGCCCGTCTCGGCCTCCACGGCAGCCACGACGAGATCGGAGAACGCGCCGGGCGGGGTCACGAAACTCTCCCCCGAATTCTTCACCTCGAGCGCACCTTCCACGCCAAATTCAGCACACACAGCCTCCATCTGTTCCTGCAGCCACGTTGTCAGCGATGCGCCGGAATGGGTGTCGTTGTAACGGATGTTGAGCGTGGCACGGCAGGAGGCGGGGATCACATTAGTAGCCGCATTGCCAGTGTCTATCGTGACCACCGCAAGCGTCGAGGGGTCGAAATGATCCGTGCCCGCGTCGAGAGGTGTGGAGGAAAGCTGATCCACCAGCCGTGCCATAGCCGGAAGCGGATTGCGTGCCCGGTCCAGATAGGCCGAATGGCCCTGCCGCCCGGTGATCGTGATCCACGCATTAAGCGATCCCCGCCGCCCGATCTTGATCATCTCGCCCATCTCGTCGGGGCAGGTCGGCTCGCCCACAAGACAGACATCCATCGCCTCGCCATTGCGCTCCATATGCTCCAACAGGGCAATCGTGCCGTGGAGCGCATCGCCCTCCTCGTCGCCAGTGATGGCTAGGATCACGGCCCCGTCGGGCGGCGTGTCCGTCACGAAATCCACCGCAGCGGCGGCAAAGGCGGCCACCCCTGATTTCATGTCCGTGGCTCCGCGACCCCAGAGAAACCCGTCCCGGATTTCGGCCCCGAAGGGCGGAACGCTCCACGCGGCGGCATCGCCCAATGGCACCACATCCGTGTGCCCGTTAAAGCCGAAACTGCGCGCAGCCCCCTTGCCCCCCCAGCGCGCATAGAGGTTGGCAATCCCTTGCCTGTCGGCGCGAGCACACTCGAACCCCGCCGCGCCCAGAAGGCGCTCCAACAGCACCAATGCGCCGCCCTCCTCGGGCGTGACAGAGGCACAGCGCACCAGATCGGCGGTGAGCGCGACAGGATCGACGGGGGTATGGGGCATGATCATCTCCATAAGTAGAATTAGCCCATTGGCTAGCCCGGATCGCGCCCAAGAGCAACGCGCGCATTGCCCCCTTAACAGGGCGAAAAAAAAGGGTTAAGATATTCCTAATAATAAACCCGAGGCAGGGTAACAGAGGCAGGGCCGAGCAGCCCTCATACCACCAAGGCCGCGACAAAAGCGGCTGTGCACGTGCAGCATTCAGCGCTGTCATGGGTATCTGTTGATCCATGCCCTCGATAAAAAGAGCAGAGGCAAAGATGGTCGCAGGCGTCGAACTACCCATCAACCGCAACGCATCCGCCATGCAGATGGCCGAGGAAATGTTCGGCCCGAACGCCGATATCCGCGACGCCACCTATACTGGCGACCGCGACAGTTCGGGCATTTACACAAACGGTGATGCCAATGCACCGGGCGTCACGCCGGGTGACACAGGTGTGATGTTCTCCACCGGCGATTTGCGCGGGTTCACCAACAACAATGCCTCCCAATCCAACCTGAGCAGCAGCACGACCACCAATTCCAGCGGGCGCAACGGCGTGGCCGATTTCGACGCAGCCGCCGGAGCGCCCACTTTCGACGCCTCCTATATCGACATAGATTTCGTCCCCGATGGCGACATGCTGACGATGCAATTCGTCTTTTCCTCCGAGGAATACCCAGAATTCGCCAATGGCGCCTTTCAGGATTTCGTGGGCGTCTGGATCAACGGCGTGCAGGTGCAACTCAGCATCGGTGACGGCGATGTGGACCCCAACAACCTGAATGGCGGCGCCAACCAGAACCTTTTCATCGACAACACCAACGATCAGTTCAATACTGAGATGGACGGCTTCACCGTCAATCTGACGCTCAAAATCCCGGTCGTGGATGGTGAGTTGAACTCGCTGCGCATCGGCATCGCGGACGTAAACGACAACCAATACGATTCCACCCTGCTGATCGCAGGTGGCTCGATCCAAAGCAGCGTTCTGGCCATCGACGACAGCTACCAACTCGACCCGTTCGGCAACCGCACGGTCGACGTGCTGGACAATGATACCAATAGCTCCGCAGGCTCGCTCACCATCACCCATATCAACGGGCAGGCGGTCAGCGCGGGCGACACGGTCGTTCTGAACTCCGGCCAGTCGGTGACACTCAACGCCGATGGCACGCTCACCATGACCGGCGATACGGATACCGAACAGTTCAATTTCACCTATACGATCGACAATGGGCTTGGCCAAACAGACACGGGCTTTGTTTTGGTCGATAGCGTGCCGTGCTTTGTCGCAGGCACCCATGTGCAAACACCTGACGGCCCCCGCGCGGTCGAAACCCTATGCCCCGGTGATCTGGTGATGACCCGCGATGAGGGGGCACAGCCACTGCGCTGGATCGGAGAGCGGCGCGTTGCGGCCAAGGGCGAATTCGCCCCGATTTACATCGCCGAAAACACATTTGGCCGCCACGGGCAGCTCTTCCTGTCGCCGCTGCACCGCGTGTTGATCCGCGACAGCCTTGCAGAGCTTCTTTTTGGCGAAGCCGAAGTGCTGGTCTGCGCCCGCGATCTGGTCAATGACCGCTCCGTGCGCCGCATCGAGGGCGGTGAGGTGGATTATGTCCATATCCTCTTTGATCGTCATCAGGTCGTGTTCTCCGAAGGGCTTGAGACCGAAAGCTTCCTGCCCAGCCCGCAAACGCACAACAGCTTCGAGGCCGATATCGTGGCCGAGATTTGCGCCCTTTTCCCCGAGATCGATCCGGAAACAGGGCTCGGCTATTCCCCTGCAGCACGCCGCACGCTCAAACGGCATGAGGCAAAACTACTCGCGCAAAGCTGGGCCGCCTGACATGAGAGCCAACGGGGCCTGGATCGGGATCGCGGATCACGAGGGCGGCACGTTCCAAGCAGGCGGGCTGGGCGCGGCGCCCGGCGCGCGCGAAGAGGAAATACTCCCCCGCGGCACATTGATGCTGGAGACACACCTGTCGCCAGAAGGCCGTCCACAAACCTTGCTAAATTTCGCACGCGGCGCGCCATGGACCGGGGGGCTGACGCTCAAGGCGCTGCCAAATGGCGGGATTGTCCTCATCGAGCAACTGGCCGATGATTTGCGCCACGCCGCCCTGCCCAATGATCTGGATGGCCGCAATGACGAGGTGCGCGTCTACTTTAGCTGGGACGCCCCCGCCCGCTGGGGCCGCCTCTCGCTTGAGCATGTCGCGAAAGGCCGCATCACGAGCGTGCAAACCCCGCCACCCCACCCGATGACAAACGAGGATATGCGCATGATCTCGCGCTTTCCCGCGCGCCGCGCCATGGACCGCGATGTGAACTTTCTTGCCATCTCATCCGAGGTAGAACCGCTGGGCCCAATGCCAGGCCTCGCGGCCAGTGTGCCCATCGCCACACCGCGCGGACCCGTGCCCGCCGCGCAACTGCGCCGGGGCGATACCGTGCTGACCAGCAGTGGCGCCGTAGTCCCGATCCTGCGCACAGTGGCACAACGGTTTCCGGCACGCGGCGCGCTGCGCCCGGTGCGATTGCGCGCCCCCTTTTTCGGGCTGCGTCAGGACATTCTCGTGGCCCCACATCAACGACTGGTCATCGGCGGCAGTCAGGTGGAATACATGTTCGGCACCGAGGCCGCTCTCGTGCCCGTACGCCATCTTGTGAACGGCGCCTCCGCCTATTACGACACTGGCCACGCGGGCACATGCCCCGATACAATCACTTATTACGATATTCTGCTGCCGGGGCATGAGGTGATCCTGGCCGCAGGCTGCCCCATGGAAAGCCTCTATATCGGCCGTCTGCGCCGCGACAAACCCGCTCTAGACGCCTCGCTTCTGGCTCCGTTCGAGCGCGCTCATTTGCCCGAACATGCCCGCCCCATCTGGCCAGTGCTTAAGCCCTTCGAGGCCAAAACGCTCGCAGCCCTGCGCGCGGCCTAGCCTTTGGCGCTGCCCTCACCCTCATCAAAAAACGGTGTCATCTGCGCCACGATGACCGAGTTCTCATCAAGAGCCCGCTGCATCAACCCACGCTCCTCGTCGGATATGTCATGGCCTTCCTCCTCGCGCTCCGCAAGGCTGCCATAGCCTGAAACGTCCAAAGGCGCGGTATCTGCCTGCTTCAAAATCGCAACCGTCTCGCGCACTGCTTCGGCCTCATCCACACCACTGGCATAGATCATCAAAGCGGCCCCCGTCGCCCCCTTGGGCAAGCCGTCCCCGGTCTTGCGCCCGATCTCCACCAGCAGGGTATAGACCTGCTGGCGGCTTGGCTTTTTTGCCTTTGGAGCTTCAGTCACGCAAAAGCTCGTTGATCGACGTTTTGGAGCGCGTCTGCGCATCCACCCGCTTTACGATCACCGCACAATAGAGGTTCACGCCATTCTTGGAGGGCATCGACCCCGCCACGACGACCGAACCGGACGGTACTTCGCCATAGCTTACAGTCCCGCTTTCGCGGTCCACGATCTTGGTCGACTGGCCGATGAACACGCCCATGCCCAAAACACTGCCCTCGCGCACGATGCAGCCCTCGACCACCTCTGAGCGCGCCCCGATAAAGCAATTGTCCTCGATGATTGTCGGCCCCGCCTGCATTGGCTCCAAAACACCGCCAATGCCGACGCCGCCCGACAAATGCACATTCTTGCCAATCTGCGCGCATGAGCCGACCGTGGCCCAGGTATCCACCATCGTGCCGCTATCCACATAAGCCCCGAGGTTCACGAAAGACGGCATCAAAACCGCGCCCGGCGCGATATAGGCAGACCGACGCACCACGCAATTGGGAACCGCACGGAACCCCGCCTCGGTCCATTTCGCCGCGTCCCAGTCTTTCCATTTGCTGTCTACCTTGTCCCACCAGGACCCGCCCTGTGCGCTGCCGCCCTGAAGCTCCATGTCCTTCAAACGAAAGCCCAGCAAAACCGCCTTCTTCGCCCATTGGTTCACATGCCAGTTTCCATCCGGGCGCGGCTCCGCCACGCGCAGACCGCCACCATCCAAAGCATCCAACGTGGCCTCGATCGCATCGCGCGTCTCGCCTTTGGTCTGGGGCGTGATCGTATCGCGCGCCTCCCAGGCCGCTTCGATTGCAGTTTCAAGTTGCGCATTGGACATCGGGTAAGCCTTTCAAGAAAACGGGATCAGTCCCACCCGCCTATAAGGCCCTAACCCGCCCAGCGCAATCCAGCCGCCAAAGGCCACACCCCGCCCCACCTTCTTCTTAGCCAAAATACTCAAAAGAACACCGACCGCTGCCCGCTTCCCAAGGCCTGCGTCCTGCTATACCTCTGAGCCAAAACCGAAATGCCCAAGAGGACGCGCCCCATGAAAGACGACCGCACCAGCCCCTTCCGGGGCGCCCATGCCGACCGCAATACAGCCGAGCAGGTGCCCGACACGCCGCAGACCCGCGCCCCGGCCTATCGCCTCGCCTTTGACGATCCGGATTTTCTGTGCCGCGACGAGCTGCGCCCCGTGCGGTTGCAACTGGAATTGCTCAAACCCGAGATGATCCTGAACGAGCGCGGCATCACCTCCACTGTAGTCCTTTTCGGCGGCGCGCGTATCCCTGAGCCCTCCAAGAAAGCCACCGCCCGCACCAAAACACTGGCAGACCTGTCGAAATATTATGACGAGGCGCGCGAATTCGCCCGGCTGATGACCGAGCGCTCGCTTGGCTCTTATGGCCGGGATTATGTGGTGGCGACGGGGGGCGGTCCGGGCGTGATGGAGGCAGGCAACCGCGGCGCGGATGATGCGGGTGGCGAATCCATCGGCCTCAACATCGTGCTGCCGCATGAACAGGCTCCCAACGAATACGTCACGCCGGGCCTGTGCTTCAATTTTCACTACTTCGCGATCCGCAAAATGCACTTCCTGATGCGCGCGCGGGCGATCTGCGTCTTTCCCGGCGGCTTCGGCACGCTGGACGAGACGTTCGAGGCGTTGACCCTGATCCAGACGGACCGGATGAAACGCATCCCCTTCCTGCTCTTTGGCGAGGAATTCTGGCGCTCCATCATCAACTGGGAGGCACTGGCGGATGCTGGGACCATCAGCGATGAAGATTTGGAGCTTTTCCAATTCGTCGAGACTGCCGCCGAAGCGGTTGCGATCATCGACGCATGGGGAGACTCGGCAGAGTGCTAAGCCCGCTTAGGCGGCCATATGTGCCGGAAGTTGGCAAAGCGCCGAACCGTGCAACAAAGAGGTCACAATACGCCCCTCATCCGTTTCTCGGATGCCGTAACCATATCCGCGCAGGCGGTGCTACCATTCGCGCTCGGATACGGCCATGCGGCGCTCACGTTCGATCAGGTTCAAAATCTCATTGGTTTGCAGTGTCATTGGTTCAATCCTCATTACTATACGTTATGATTTCACGCTAGAATCGGACCATGGCAAGATTCCCATCCAATTTGGGCAGGCCAGCGGTCATTTCAGGACAAGCCAGCCACAATACACTCCAGACGTGTGGTGCGCCGCACAGACGCAAATCAGATATGAGAGAGAAATGCCGCGCAGGGCCGCAAAGCCTCTGCGTAGCATGGACGGGTGTCAGTGTTCCCGGCGCGCCCTAAAACGTTTCGCCTTAAAACTGAGACAGGGTTAAGGCCAAACGCCCCGCAGCATATCACCCTTGCGGGCGTTTTGAGGCAAGCGCATGATTCAAGTGTATCTTGACACGCGTCAAGATAGTCCGGCCTCAGCCCAGCATACTACCCGAGGGAAGGCGGCACACTTCCACCCCATGCGGAAGGGTGGTGACATACGCCCCCCGATCCGTTTGTTGCACGGCATAGCCATAGTGGCGAAGTGCTTTATGCCAATCTTGCGTGCTGCATGCATTTTGCTTTTCTTGCATCACCAAGGCCAAGACACCTGCCGTGGCCGTCGGGTCGCTGTGCACATAAACCATTTAATTGCCCTCCGTTGAAAGACCACGCTAGGCGCGAAGGTCTTAACATTCGGTAGGGGTGAGGCTCTGCCTGAATTGCGGCAGCCATAGGGAGAAAGAGGCACGGTTTCGCGGCGCGACGCTGAAATGCGAAACGATCTGCTTAACGCCGCTTCAATTGGGGCTCAGCCTTGGCTCAACCCCGCCTCCGCTGCGATCTCGCGGCGCGATTTGCGCGCGCGCTCGGTGGCCGATTTCAGCTGACCACAGGCGGCCATGATATCCTCGCCTCGCGGGCGGCGCACCGGGCTGGCATAGCCCGCATCATGCACGATATCAGCAAATTTCTTGATCCGTTCGGGGGTGCTGCGCTCATGCGGGGCGCCGGGCCATTCGTTGAAAGGTATCAGGTTGATCTTGGCCGGGATGCCCTTGATCAGCTTCACCAGACGCCGCGCATCCGCGTCGCTGTCGTTGACATCCTTGAGCATCACATACTCAAACGTGATCCGCTCCGAATTGCTCACCTTGGGGTATGCCCGCAGCGCGTCAAGCAGCGTCTCGATGTTCCATTTCTTGTTTATCGGCACGAGCTGATCACGCACCTCATCCGTGGTGGCATGAAAACTCACCGCCAGCTGACAGCCGATTTCCTCCGCCGTGCGCGCAATCTCGGGCACCACGCCGGAGGTGCTCAGCGTGATGCGGCGGCGGCTTAGCTGAATCCCCTCAGGGTCCATCGCGATCTTCATCGCGTCGCGCACATTCTCAAAATTATAAAGTGGCTCGCCCATGCCCATCAGAACGATATTGCTCAAAAGGCGCCCCTCTACATTCGGCGCACCGGGCACCGGCCACTCGCCCAGATCGTCGCGGGCCACCATGACTTGCCCGATAATCTCACCGGCGCTGAGGTTGCGCACCAGACGCTGGGTGCCCGTGTGGCAGAACGAACATGTCAGCGTGCAGCCCACCTGGCTGGAAATACACAAGGTCCCGCGATCCGTCTCGGGGATATAGACCACCTCGACCTCGTGCCCGCCCGCGATCCGCACCAAATATTTGCGCGTGCCATCCTCGCTCACCTGACGGCTGACCACCTCGGGGATTTCAATGCAAAACGCCTCGTCCAACTCGGCACGATACGCCTTCGAGAGGTTTGTCATCGCCGCAAAATCGCGCACGCCCCATTGATACATCCACTGCCAGATCTGTCCCACGCGCATCTTCGCCTGCCGCTCGGGCGCACCATGCGCGATCAGCACATCGCGCATCGCGTCGCGTGTCAGGCCCACAAGATTGATCTTGCCGCCCTCCGGCATCTTGCGCGGCAGGGTCAGAACATCTTGGGTGATCGGCGCTTTGGCGGTCATGACGGCCCTCAGGGTGTAAATTGATCCGCCTGCTATATAGGATTCTGCGCCCGCGTCAAAAGGGCGCCGCGCAAAATGCGCGGCGGGGAGGACAAACCTTTAAAGTGACATCAGATCACTGACAGCGCTTTTGCGCCTCTTCCATCGCGGCGGTGTATCCCAGCAGCGAGAATGTGTCTTTGGTCTGCGTGCCCCGCGCCGAGCGGGCGGTGAGGACAGCATCGGATCCACGCTTCATCGCCGCGATGATCTTGCCATCTTCGGCGGTGCTGGCGGGCCAGGCCCATTCACCCTCGGTGTAAAGGTCAAATTCGGTGCCGCCGATATTCACTTCAACATTCGATCCCGGCGCAAAGGGATAGCCGCCCGTAAAGGCCACCTGACCGTTCACACCCGCATCCGGGCGGAAAAACGTCATGAAGAGGATCTCGTCCCGGCGCACGGAGACGACGCGCCCATCGCGGCTGTTGACTGTTTCGGTCGGCGCGGACACGGCCCAGCATTCGCGTGGTGTCTGTTCTTCGAAAACGCTCCACGCGGTCTTTGCCGCCACCTGATTTGTGCTCTCGGCCTGTGCAAATGCCTGTGTCGGCACCAAAGGCGTTGCCATCAAGGCAACGATTGCCGCGCCCATGAGCGATTGCGCGGCGCGCGAATTACGTGATTTCATCTGTCTAGCCTCCAAGCTGTCCTAAACCTCAATGTCCGGCCCTTGCTCTGGCGGCTTTTCGCCGGTCTTTGCGTGCAATGGGCCACTTTTTCTCGACACTGCAACATTAGCCTGAAACAGACCAGAAACGAAAGGGAAAGTCTGAAAAACCTGCCGGTTTCCGTGTGATGTGGTAGGCTGCGGGCAT